>Ga0208821_1000032_pt1 | contig 130223 bp, 118 predicted proteins | sample June2015DPH_20_5_FD_184720 | JGI IMG/M metagenome (GOLD analysis project Ga0208821, IMG submission 184720) | Peatland microbial communities from SPRUCE experiment site at the Marcell Experimental Forest, Minnesota, USA - June2015DPH_20_40... | ecosystem: Environmental > Terrestrial > Soil >...
GAGTTACGCAATGAAACCGGGGTTGCTTCTAAATCGCTGGGCCAGGGAAGGGGAACTGCCCCCTTCCCCGGCACCCCATCCCCAAAAACAAAACCTGGCCGTTTACACAAAAGAATTGACACACCTAAACTCTAAGCCCGAGAAGCTTATGCTCGCGTTAGCAGGCGGAAATCGTGCTCACTGATTTTGTGGGTAGCCTGTACAAACTATGCCCACGATTTCAGGGTCACGCCCTCTGGAAGCATCAAGCTGTTGTCTGACTGTTGCACTTAAGGATAACGGGATTCTGTCCGTATAAGCTAGAAACAGTTACTTCCGTAAGCCCATTCCACGTCTTTCTCCGTGTCCTTTTTGAAATCTCTTCTTATCCTCATATCAGATTATCCGAGACATTCCAGGAAAGCATTGTGACCGTCTGCCTTTCCCTCTTCATCCCGATCAACTACCTCACGATTCTTTCGTCTATCGCGATTGCCGGCGGGTTGTACTTTTTCTTTCTCGGATTCCAACTGCTCGCCCGCAAGCGCTTATTGCTTACCACACCAACCTCCAGGATTCGCAGCGCCGCCCTGGGACTGGTCGAGGTCAACGGCGTGGCTGTCGGCCCTTACACCATGTCGGCGCCCATCACCGGCAAGCCTTGCTTTCTCTACCAAACCACCGCCTGGCAGCGGCGCGATGGCAAGAAGCAGGAATGGGAGAAAGTGGCAGACGAAACTCTGCACCTGCCCTTCTTCATCGACGACTCCACAGGGCAGTTGCTCATCGAACCTCTCGGAGCCGATCTCGACCTGCACCGTGACTTTCGCGAAGAATATGCAGCATCGTTTTTTTCGTCGAACCTGGATGACGTTCCGCCGCGCGTCAGCGTTTTTCTTTCGCGCCAAGGCATCGTTCCGGGCCGTCGCCTACGCGTCGAAGAACGCTCGATCAAGCCCGAAGACGCGCTCTTCATCGCCGGAACTCTCACCGAAAATCCGGGCGTCCAGGTGCGTCCGTTTTCGCCGCGCGATTACACGCACAGTTCGGCGCCAAACAAATTTTCGGAGCGCGTCGCTGTCGCTGCCCCGCAGATAATCAGACTTGCCAGTGGCGTAGATCCTTTCACCACTCAAGAATTAAGCCAGCAGGCGAAAATCGCGGCCGCGCTCGCTCGCGCCGGCATCACCAAACCAGAGGCGTGGTCGGCCGCCGGAGTCCCGTACCAAAATGTAGCCGTCGAAGAGAACGCGCCGCCCGCGACCATCTCCGATAACGCCGAACGGCGCTTGCCTGAAGCGCGTCTTCGCGAAGACCAAGCCAAGCCATCCGACTTCAATCTCACTCCGCCCATCGTATTGATGAAAGGCGCGAACAATCCTACGTTCGTGATCTCCTTCCGCAGCCAGAAGGAATTCATCAGTGCGCTGGCCTGGAAATCCGCCGCCATGGTCTGGGGAGGCGCCGCCATCACGCTGCTCGGCCTCTACACGCTGCTGGCGCAGATGGAGTGGCTGTAGCACAGCGACATTTGGCATTTGGCGCGGCGTTCTTCGACCGTTTTCCGAACTCGGCGAAAGCACCAGCTAACTGCTCGATGGCAAGTGCGAACCGCTAATTTAGAATGTCCCTTGTGACCGAACCTGTCCGGATCGGGATTCTCGGCGATTTCAATCCCGAATTCCGTTCCCATCACGCGACCAACGATTCGCTGCAGTACGCGGCTCGGAAGCTCCAACTCCAAGTAGAATCAGCGTGGCTTCCGACGCCTTCGCTCCTCGAACCGGGCGGCGCCGCCACACTCGATTCCTTCGATGGTCTGTGGGCCTCGGCGGGCAGCCCCTACAAAAGTTTCGACGGCATGCTCAAAGGTATCGAGTTCGCGCGCGTCCACGACCGGCCATTCCTCGGCACCTGCGGAGGCTTTCAGTACACGCTCATCGAATGTGCCCGCAATGTGCTCGGCATCCGCGACGCCACCACCGCCGAAGAAGATCCGCACGCCAAGAACATCGTCATCTATCCCGTCGCCTGCGCGGTTCCCAACCGCGATCCGAAGGCACCCAAGCTCTCCGGAAAAGTGAGCCAAATCCGGCTCCGTCCCGGCTCCTATCTCGCGGCGTATTACGGAAAAGAAATGATCGAGGAAGAATTTTTCTGCAACTACGAACTGAATCCTGAGTTCGAATGGATGGCTATGGAGGCGGGCTTTCCGGTCGTAGCCCGCGGCTCCAAGGAAGAATGCCGGGCCATCGAATCTCCCGCACACTTATTTTACATCGCGACGTTATTCCAACCGCAACTCTCGTCACGCGAGGACAACCCGCATCCGCTGATCATGGCATTCGTGCAGCACGTCGCCGACTTCCACCGCAAACGACTCGACGACTCCATCCTCACCTGAGGGTCCAGGGACAGCTTTTCGGAAATGCTATGCCATCAATCGAGCCGTGCTTGCGCGGCAGTGAGACAGATTTGCCGGTGTTGAGCGCGCGGTTTTGCATGCGCTGCAATTGGCGGAGTTTCACGTTCGGCACCTGGCGCGCAGCTTGGATCGTCTGCGAAATTCAAATGCGTAGGTCCTTCGCTTCGCTCAGGATGACCATGTGGATTTAGTGGGACGTGGATGTAGAGCGCTTACGCGCCCAAGCCGGAGCCGAGGAGGCTGTAGAGCAGGATGGCGAGCACGATCAGGGTGAAGGCCACGTACATGCGATCGTGTTCCATGGCGAATCCCACGATGGAGAAGACTACGCGGGCGATGGGGGTGGCGATGAGGAGGAGCAATCCGAGTTGGATTAAGCCTCGGCCCCGGCCATCCTTGACACTTTGGATGACTCCGTGGATCGTGCGGAATTCGGAGGGCTCGCCGCGAAAGACGCGGTAATTGGCGGGCTCGTGCGCGTGGTGGAAGAGGTAGATACTCGCTCCCCAGAGGACGACGGCGGCCGAGATAAGGACTCCGGTGCGGAGCAGGTTACCGAGGATGACTTCGATCCAGTGATCGTCCCACGGTTGCGCCTGCGGTTGGGGTTGGAGCGGCTGCGGTGTGGGGACGGGCGCTCGGGCAGCGGGCATCAGATTTTTCCCCAGAATCCGTTGTAGAGCATTTGCAAGCCTAGAACGAGAATTACCACGCTGAAGACGAGGCGCAGCGATTTGGTTTCAGCTTTGATCAGGATGCGGCTGCCGAGTAAGGAGCCGGCGAGGACTCCTAACATGACGGGCATGGAGAGGCCGGGATCGACGTATCCGCGGCTGAGATAGACACCGGCACTGGCGGCGGCGGTCACTCCGATCATGAAGTTGCTGGTGGTGGTGGAAACCTTGAAGGGGATCCGCATGGCCTGATCCATGGCGACCACTTTGACGGCTCCGGAGCCGATACCGAGCAATCCGGAAAGCGCGCCGGCGCCGAACATAAGGCTGAAACCTGTGGGGACGTGCTGCACGTTGTAACTGCGCTCGCCTTCCAGGTCGGGGAAACTGCCGTTCAGCCGCAGACGGGTGGCGAGCGGATCGGGCGGCAGGTTGCGCTGGGCCGGCGGGCGCGGCTTGCGGGAAAGATACGCCGAGTAGAGCAGAACGGCTCCGAAGATGATCGCCAGGGCGCTGGTCGGAATCCGGGTGGCCAGGAAGGCTCCGAGCAAGGCACCGAACGTGGTAGCAATTTCCAAAAACATGCCGATGCGAATGTTGGAGAATCCTTCTTTTACATAGGATGCGGCGGCGCCGGAGGAGGTCGCGATCACGGAAACGAGCGAGGCTCCAATGGCGTAGCGGATATCCACGTGAAAGAAGATGGTGAGCAGGGGCACGAGAACGACACCACCACCGAGGCCGGTGAGCGATCCGAGAAGTCCCGCGACGAAGGAGACGATCGCGACGACGGCGGTGAATTCCAGGACGGTCATTGAATTTCTCATAGGGTAACATTTCTTTTCTTGAGAGGATCGGAGGCGAATCACTGGCGAGGGACAGGAAGCGGGCGCAAAGTTATTGGGCGTCGTGCCGAGCCCACCCGAACAAGGGCGGGTTTTTCATTTTTAGATTCAGATTGCAGGATTTAGATTGCAGCTTGAGATCGCATGGACAAGAGTGTCCGTGCCACACTCTACTGGTTTACCCAGACAAAGCGGGATTTTTTCAACTGGGCGTGCTGCTTCTTGAGTTCGCGGGCAGCGGCGCCGAGAGAGACTGCTTCTGCCTGCGGGAAATCCGAAGCCGGCCTTGCTCCCTGGGCGGAAGAGTAATTCGCGGATCCAAGGACGTTCTGTTCCTGGGACATGGGCGCATAAGTTGCGTGTTCCGGATGACTCGAAAACTCGTAGATCTGCGGTTGACTGTTGATAGCTGACGCGCCGATCTGCGCAAATGCCGCGGTGGCGGAAAGTAGGCACAGGACGAACAGGGCCTTTTTCATGGCAAGGTCTCCAGACTGCGGAGGAGGCGAGGGATCATCCGCGGCGAAAGCAGCGGATTGTTGGCTCCTCCAAGCAGGGTAAGAGCAAATCCGGTACCAAACTTTGCCGGGGCAAAATGGCCTCTTGCGGGGGTTTGCGCGGGGTAATGGCAATTCTTTGCACAATTGTGGAGAGCGATGGAATAGGCAATGCCAATGAGGTGGTAGACATGAAAATTCGAACAGCGGTGCGAATCTCTTTGCTCTTGCTGGTAACCATAGTAGCGCTGGCAGCGGTGGCGGCCGGTGCGGACTACAAGGTCGTTAAGACATGGAAGCTGGGCGGCGATGGCGGATGGGATTACCTGACCGCGGACAGCGCTGGGCATCGCTTGTTCATTGCGCGAGCCACGCGGGTAATGGTCATTGATACCGAGTCGGGCAAGCAGGTGGGCGAGATTCCGGAGACGGCGGGCGTGCATGGGGTGGCGCTGGATTCGGAAATCGGGCGCGGATTTACGAGCAACGGCCGCGAAGATACGGTGAGCGTGTTCGATCTGAAGTCGCTGGCGGTAGAGAAGAAGATCAAGGTCGGCAGCGGGCCCGACGCGATTCTGTACGACCCGTTTTCTATGCGCGTTTTTACTTTTAACGGAAGAGGTCATGACACGACGGCCGTGGATGCGTCCAAGGGCGAGGTGGTGGGCAAGATCGATCTGGGCGGAAAGCCGGAATTTGCCGCGACCGACGAAAAGGGCACGGTGTTCGTGAATATTGAGGACACGGCGGAGCTGGTGGCGTTCGATCCGCAGAAGCTGACGGTGAAGTCGCGTTGGAAGCTGGCGGACTGTGAAGAGCCGACGGGGCTCGCGATCGACCGGAAAAACCGGCGTCTGTTTGCCGGCTGCAGCGGGAATAAGAAGATGGCGGTGGTGGATGCGGACAGCGGGAAACTGGTGGCGAGTCCCGCCATCGGAGAGGGATGCGATGCGACCGGGTTCGATGCCGATCTTGGTTTAGCGTTTGCGTCGGCGGGAGATGGCACGATCACGGTGATTCGGGAAGATGGTGGCGACGAGTTCAGCGTGGCACAGACGGTGACCACCCAGAAGGGAGCGCGCACTATGACACTCGATGCCAAGACGCATCAGCTTTTCACCGTAACGGCGAACGTGGGACCGAGGCCGGAAAGAAAAGTGGAGCCGGATTCGTTCGTGGTGCTGGTGGTGGAGGCGGCGCACTAGCAGTTGCTGTTATTAGACGCGCTAAACGACAGCGATCTGCTTGCGCAGGCCGGCAGCGAAAAGGTTCTTAGGGATCATGGCATGGACCCCGCGCACGATGTCCACCACCTGCGTCACCCGGAAACTGACGGCGATGCTGCACAAAGCGTAGGCGTCGAGCTTGGTGAGATCGGCGCGCGTGGCCAGGAAGTTGATGGCGTTGCGCGCCGCCAGGGTCATGGCCACGTTGAGATCCTTGTCTAGGCCCAGGGTGATCCAGTGGGTCGGAGTCTCCGCCACAGGCCAGGCGAAATTCTTCTGCTTGTGAAGGACCACCTCGATGCGCAATTCCTGCATGCGCGTTTCCAGTGCGGAAAGGTTGATTTCGCCATCGCCCTGTACAGCATGGGAATCGCCGGTGTAGATCAGCGCCCCCGGTTTCCACACCGGGATGAACATCGTCGAGCCTTCAGCCATCTCGTTCAGGTCGGTATTGCCGGCATGAGGCCCCGGGGGAACGGAACTGGTCACTCCCGGAGTTAAAGGAGGATAGAAACCGTCCGGGGGAGCCAGACCCAGCGTCCCCTGGAAGGGCTTGAGGGGTACATGAATGTCCCGGTTAAACTCCGCCGTCATGTTGGGAAGATCGAGCTTCAGATATTTCACCTGTCCTTCGGGGAAATCCTGGGCCAGCAAACCGGTTCCGAGCGACCCCGGGTTATTGAATACGGCTCCCCAGTCGAACGGGCGAATGCGCTTGTAGCGGACCTCCAGCACGTCGCCGGGTTCGGCATTGTTGACGTAGATGGGGCCGATGATCGAGTGTGGCCCGTGTCCCGGATTGCTGACGCGGAGCTTCGCCAGGGTCTCGACCGGAACGCCCGGCTGCATCTGGTTCAAAAAGTGTGACCAGGTGTTGCGATAACTGATGGTATCGCCGGAGTCGACTTTGAGGATGGGCTCCAGTGTTGTGTCGTAGACTCCCAGGCGCACGGTCTTATCATTGCTCTCGACCACGTGGACGCGGCCTTGATCGTCTTTCTCCGGCGCCGCCGACCCGGCCACAGCTACGCCGTCCAGCGCATCCGCTGCATGCGCAAGTTTCGCGAACGCTGGTTTGTTGTTCGTCAGTGCGATGAACCAGGGCCCGATGCCGGCCAGCGCGCCCATGAAGCTGCTGGCGCGCAGCAGCCGGCGGCGGGCAAGGCCGCGGGCGGTCAGATAGCCGTCGAGCTGCTCCTGGTTCATCTCGTCCATATGCAGAAGTCGGTCGGCGGCCCGCTTGGTGAAGGCGGCGTCCTTAATGTCTTCGCGGAGCACGCCAGTGCCCTTCTCCTCGCCGCATCCGAAGAGGTTTCCGCAATCGTGATGGTGGGGTTGAGGCTGGCTTCCCTTGTCCTGCCGGCGATCGAGATCGTGTGGCACAGCTTCCTCCTCAATCGATCCACAAAGAGAAGTTCCGTTGCGACGGCGTAGCGCGTCACAAGGGCAAGCGTGCGCATTATACCGCACGATCCGTCGGCGTCGCCGCGCTTCAAGCCGTTCACCAAGCTCCAGACGGCGAATCCGAAGAATTCATAGTGCCATCTGGAACTCCGCATCAGGAGCAAAGCGGAGGACAAGCTGAGCGCCGGATCGCGCGTTTCGTCCGGGTAAGCTTGGTTTTGCAAAACAAATCTGTTAGCTTTCAACGTCGGCGTGAGGTCGAGAATTTATTCGGAGGATGGACGTGGGATCTCAAAGATGGTGGCTGGGCCTGCTTTCTTGTCTGGTACTTACGGCCTCGATGCAGGCGCAACAAACAGCGCCAGCAGACGAAGCTACGCGGCATCTGGCGGTGGACATTTTCAAACAGTTGATCGAGATCAATACGACGGACTCGGTGGGCAGTGTGACGGCGGCCGCGGAAGCGATGGCGCAGCGCTTTCGCGATGCCGGATTTCCGGAGAGCGACATTCAGGTGCTGGGCCCAAATGAACGCAAGAAGAACGTGGTGGTGCGGCTGCATGGTTCGGGCAAGCACAAGCCGGTGCTGCTAATCGGGCACCTCGACGTGGTGGAAGCGCGGCGCGAGGACTGGACGACGGATCCGTTTCAGTTCATCGAGAAGGACGGATATTACTACGGGCGCGGCAGCAGCGATATGAAGGATGGCGATGCGATCATGTCGGCCACGCTGATCCGGATGAAGAAAGAAGGATACGTGCCCAGCCGCGACATCATTCTTGCGATGACGGCGGATGAAGAAGGCGGCACATCGAATGGAGTTGACTGGCTGATCAAGAATCATCGTGAACTCATTGATGCGGAGTTCGTGCTGAACCACGATGGCGGCGGTGTGCTGGCCGATCACGGCAAGCCGGTAATGATGGAAGTGGACGCCACCGAGAAATTGTATGGCGACTTCGTGCTGACGGCGACCAATCCGGGCGGCCACAGCTCGCTGCCACGGCCGGAGAATGCAATCTACGAACTGGCCGATGCGCTGACGCGAATCGCGCACTACCAGTTCCCCTTCGAGCTGAACAACATCACGCGCGCGTATTACGAGCGGCAGGTGAAGATGGCAACGGGGCAGCGGTCGGCGGATCTGGCGGCGATGCTGAAGACTCCTCCAGACATGGAGGCGGTGGCGCGCCTGTCGCAGGATCCGCTGGACAACTCGACCATGCACACGACTTGCGTAGCGACGCGGTTGAGCGGAGGCCATGCTAACAACGCGCTGCCGCAGATGGCGCAGGCCAACGTGAACTGCCGCATCGAGCCCGGACACACGCTGGAGGAAATCCGGCTGACGCTGGAGAAAGTAGTGGCCGATCCGAAACTTAAAGTGCAGTTCCGCGAAAACAACAACGTGCTGATGGATCACGGGTCCGACCGGCACAGTTATGTGCCACCCGCTCCGCGGAAGGAAGTGTTCGATCCGCTGGATAAAGTTGTGGCGAAAATGTGGCCCGGGATTCCGGTGCTTCCAACCATGAGCACGGGCGCGTCGGATGGCGTGTACACGAATGCAGCGGGGATGCCGACCTATTGTGTATCGGGCGAACAGTACGACCGGGACGATATCCGGGCGCATGGGAAAGATGAGAGGACAGGGGTCGAGGCGTTTGCCCGGGGTGTGGATTTTTACTACGTGTTTTTGAAGGAAGTTACGGCGGAGTAGGGAGCACTCAGCTGTCCACCAGAACAGGCAGCCGAAAGCGTCCGCCCCTACGTGGATTGTTTCCGCGTGAAGCCCTAAGGGGATTCGCTGTGGGTAGGCCCTACCAGCACGACACACCGCCTTGCTGAATCCTTCCTAACTCTTGTAATATCTAATGTCTGATCGAGGTTTTAGGAACTGACATGAAAGCAGCCATTCATCCCAGCTACGGCGAGATCCGCGTGCATTGCGCCTGCGGTAACGCATTTACCACCCGCTCCACCCACAAGGGCGACATCGGCGTAGAAATCTGCTCCGCCTGTCACCCCTTCTTCACCGGCAAGCAGAAGCTCATGGACACCGCTGGCCGCATCGAGCGTTTCCGCCGCAAGTATGCCAAGAGCGACGCAGGAAAAGCCGAAGCCGCCGCCAAGCAGCAGTAAGTCCTGCGCAGAAACACGCATTCTTGAAAGCCTCCCCCGGCGGGAGGCTTTGCTTTTTGAACCCGTCGAACACTGTTGCCAGATAGTGCGGCTTCGCCAGGATCTTCACCACGACCTTCGCCAGGAAAACAACGTAAAATCAGACTGTGCAGAAGTTCTGGGACAACACGGATGCAACGGGGGATCGGACGGGCGAGACGCCCGTCCCCACACTGCCCGTCCCCACACGGGCACGGGTGTTTCCTGCGACCCTAAAGATTGGGAACGTTGAGATCGCTCCCGCCACCGTGCTCGCACCTATGTCCGGCGTCACCGACACCGTCTTCCGGCGCTTCATCAAAAACCTCGGCGGATGCGGCCTGATCATGACCGAGTTCACCTCGGCCGACGGCGTCCTGCGCGACCAGCGCGTCCGGGGACGCTACCTGCACTTCTACGAAGACGAGCACCCGATCTCGGCCCAGCTCTTCGGAAGCAGTCCGAGCGTGCTGGCCGATGCCGCGCGCCTGGTGGAAGACCTTGGCTTCGACCTCGTCGACCTGAACCTCGGCTGCCCGGCGAAGAAAGTCGTGAAGTGCAACGGCGGCTCGGGCCTGCTGCGCGATCTGCCACTGATCCGGCAAATTTTCGAAGCGGTGCGAGCTGCCGTGAAGTTTCCCTTTACCGTGAAATTCCGCGCCGGGTGGAACGACGACGAAATCGTCTGCGTAGAACTGGCGCGCATGGCAGAAAGCTGCGGCCTCGATGCGGTGGCGCTGCATGCCCGCACGCGCGAGCAAGGCTACAGCGGAAATGCGCGTTGGGAGTGGATCGCCTCGGTCAAGCAGTCAGTCAAGATTCCCGTGATCGGCAACGGCGACATCCGCTCGCCCGAAGACGCCTGCGCCATAGTTGCCCAAACCGGCTGCGACGCCGTGATGATCGGCCGCATGGCCCCGGCGAATCCGTGGATCTTTCGCCAGATTGAGCAGTATGTGAACCGCACAGCACGTGTGGGGACGGGCGACCCCGCCCGTCCAGCGGAACAAGGCTCCAGAGAAAAAATGTACGACGAACCCACCGAAGCCGACCGCTATCAGATGATTCGCACCTACTTTCAGATGCTTCTGGAAGAAGAAATGCCCGGAGCGGAAGGCAAGATGAAGCAGTTCGCATCGTGGTTCACCCATGGCGTGCCCGGAGGCGCGGCGCTCAGGAAGTCGATCTACGAGGCCAAGAGCGGGGCGGAGATACTAGCGCAGGTGGAAGAATTCTTCGAGACCAAGCTGCCGACGAGTGCGCCCGTCCCTACGTAAGCATCTTCAATGCAAGTTTTCCCCGCTCCCCGCGTTCCACACATCCCCACGGCGTGGCGTCATCATGCGTGAACACGGTCAGCCATCCCTCCGGGATCGCCTGCGCGTAGTACTTCTTGCGGCTCTCGATGGTTTCGAGCGGAAACAGATCAAACGCCATCACCCAGGTCAGGTCGAGATGAGCTGAGGTTGGAATCAGATCGGAGATGTAGCACGCCGTCTTCTTTTTTTCGTTGCCCCCGCCGCCACTCTCGCCGCCACTTTCAATGATCACCGCCTGCATATTCGCCGTGTGTCCGGGAAAAACTTTGACTGAGATGCCGGGTGTAAGCTCCACATCGCCGTTCAGCAGCACCATCTGGCCGGTCTCCAGCAGCGGATCGTAATTCGGACTCATGTAGCTGATCGCGTCGCGCTCGAGTTGCAGGCGTCCGTGCTCCCACTCTTGCTCCTGAACGTAATACTTCGCGTTCGGAAACGTCGCTACCACGCGATCTCCGCGCCTCACCGTATTCCAGCCGCAGTGGTCAAAATGCAGGTGCGTGTTGATGACGATGTCGATATCTTCCGGTGCGACTCCGGCGGCGTGCAGATTGTCGAGCAGTTTGGCCGGCTGTTTGTAGATCTGCACCAATTTGTCAGGCAGTTTGTTGCCGATGCCAGTCTCGATCAGGATGTTTTTCTTGCCGGTGCGCACGAGCAGCGAATTCAATCCCGCATCGAGCCGGTTCTGCTCGTCAGGCGTGACCTTCTTCGTCCACATGGTTTTTGGGACGACGCCAAAAAAGGCTCCGCCGTCGAGGAAGTAAGTCCCATCGGAGACGACCGTAAGTTCGAAATCGCCGAGAGTTGTGCGGTGCATAAGAGCAGTTTTCAGCTCTCACTCCAAGGTAGGGTTGAGATTCAGGTCTAAGCTGGGAGATGGGTGCAATTCGCTCTCCCAGAAATCGTTCATCATGTGAAACAACTGAGTGCGCGTGCCTGTTCCCGAAATTCCATGCGTCTTGTCCGGATATACCATCAGCCGGAACTGCTTCTGTGCCTTGATCAGCGCGTCGGTCATCTGGATTGTATTCTGAAAGTGCACATTGTCGTCGCTCGTCCCGTGTACGAGCAGCAACGACCCGTGCAGACTAGTGGCCGCGCTGACGATCGAATCGTCGTAGCCGCGGGCGTTGTCCTTGAGCAAACCCATGTAGCGCTCGGTGTAAATCGAATCGTAGTCGCGCCAGTTGGTCACCGGCGCCACCGAAATTCCCGCCTTGAAGCGGTCGGAGTGCGTCAGCGCATAGAGCGTCATCGAACCGCCATTCGACCATCCCCAGATCCCGGTGCGAGCCCGGTCGAGCTGCGGAAACTGCGCATACAACTGGTCGAGCGCCGTGAGCTGGTCTTTCAGTTCGACTCCGCCGGACTGCAGGCGGGTCACGGCGGAAAATTTCTTCCCGCGATTCGGGGTTCCGCGATTGTCGACCGCAAAGATGGCGAACCCCTCGTTTCCCAGAATTTGGTGGAACAGCGCGTTTGTTCCACCCCATGCATCCTGCACGATCTGGTCCACCGGGCCGCCATAGATGTACACGATCAATGGGACTGGAATTTTCTGGCTCGCATCCGCATGGCGCGGCAGAATCAGATCGCCATATAACACCGTGCCGTCATCGGCTTTGAACTCCAAAGACTTCGGCACAATCGGGTCGTAATCGGCCACGCTGCGGCTTTCCCAGATTTTCTGGCAAGGGCCCGACGCCGCGCACACCGAAATCCGCGGTGGCGTCAGCGTCGCAGAATGCGTTTCCACGAAATGCTTGCCGTCGTCGGCGAAACTGGCGGCATAATTTCCATCTTCCGATGCAAGGACTTGCATCTCCGAGCCATCGAGCTTCACAGAAAAAATCTTCTCTTGTCGCGGATCTCCTTTATTGGCGGTGAAGAAAACCGTGCCCGAGGCTTCATCCACCCCGCTGATCGCGATCACCTCATAGTCTCCGCTTTCAAGCTGGCGTTCGAGTTTGGCATCGGCCCCCAGCGGATCCTGCGCATTGAAACTGTAGAGATAAATGTGGGTGTGGCCGTCGCGCCAACTGGTCCACAGAAAGCGGTCGCCAGATCTCAGTATGCGAAAGTCGTCGTTGACATTTACCCACGCATCCGGAGCCGATTCGGTCAGCACTTTGCGCGACTTCCCGGACTTCGTGTCGATAAAATAAAGGTCCATCACATCCTGCTTGCGATTCAGAACCTCGGCCCAAACCCAGCCTTCGCGGATCCAGCCGAAACGCGGCACATAGATGTCATCGTCATCGGTAAGTTTGATCCAGCGCACTTTGCCGCCGTTGCTGCCCACCACTCCGAGGCGCACGCTGGGATTCGGATCGCCCGCCTTCGGATATTTTTCCTGCTCGACCCGGGGATGCGTGGGCAACCAGTCGGTGATGGGATAGGTTGGTACGCGGGTCTCATCCATCTGCAGAAAAATGATTTCGCGCCCCTCCGGCGACCAGAAATAGTTGCTGCGCACCTCCAGTTCTTCGGCGTAAACCCAGTCCACTTCGCCGTTCAGGATGTTGTCGTCTTTTTCTTTGTCCCCACCCTTATCCTTATCCTTCTTTTTCTCTTTTTCCTCGCGCGTGAGCGGACGTTCGCCTTCCTGACCCGAGACCGGATGCAGATAAAGATTGTGCTTGCGCACGTAGGCGAGCCGCGTGCCGTCCGGCGAAAACTTCGGGTCTTCGCTCGCGTCCGGAGACGACGTAAGTTGCACCGCCGTTCCCGTATCCAGGCTGTAATACCAGAGCTGTCCCTGCGAATCAAAGAGCAGGTGTTTGGAATCGGGCGACCACGTGTAGGCGGCAACGTGATACCGTGTCACGCGTTCTTTCTCGCGCTCGTCCTTGATCTTGCTCGTGGAAGGGGCCAGCTGGGATAACTTGGTTTCGCTGGCTAGTATTTTTTTCTCGCCCGTCACCGCGTCCACATACCAGAGTTCGCCGTGCTCGCCAGCGTCATCGCGCTGCACGAAAGACACCTTGGCGCCATCCGGACTCCACTGGATCGTCTCCGGCGCGCGTCCCGTGACTCCTCCCTCCGCGAAGATCTGTTCAATCGTGAGTTGCTTCGGCACAGCGGTCTGAGGCGCGGCAGTCTGAGCCCGCCCCGCGGAAAGCGGAACCAACAGGTTGAGAGTGAAGAGGAAAAGAAATTTTTTCACGAACGCACTCCGATTCCGCACGAGGCGTGACCCAACGCCGCGCTGGCATTAAAACCCAAAAGTGTACAACCTGGGAGGAGTTTACGTCAGAAGGATTGGGTGCCCGGCTGCATGGGGGACGGGCTGGGCGCCCGTCACTCCAACGTCAGAATCGCCTTCATCTCGGCGCGCACCGGATGCTTTGCTTCATAGGCCGCGATCTCCGCTTCATGTTGCAGCGTCAGCCCGATATCGTCCAATCCGTTCAGCAGACAATGACGCGAGAATCCGTCCATCGCGAACGTCGCCGCGAATCCCCGTCCGTCTTCCACGCGCAAGGTTTCGAGATCGACCGTCAGTTGGTAGCTTTCGATCTCTTCCGAACGGCGCATGATCTCCGCCACCTGCTCTTCGTTGAGTCGCACCGTCAACAGGCCGTTCTTCAGGCTGTTGTTGGCAAAGATGTCGGCAAATGACGACGCGATCACCACCTGGAAGCCGAAATCCGCCAGCGCCCAGACGGCATGTTCGCGCGAGGACCCGCAGCCGAAGTTTTTCCCCGCAACCAGGATCGAGGCCTTCGCATAGCGCGGCGTGTCGAGCACAAAATCGCCGGTCTTTTTTCCGCGCTCTTTTCCGTCGCCCGAAAAGCGCCAGTCATAGAACAGGAATTCGCCGAATCCCGTCCGCTCAGTGCGTTTCAGAAACTGTTTGGGAATGATCTGATCGGTGTCCACATTCACCTTGTCGAGCGGGGCAACGACGCCGGTGTGCTTGCGAAACGGTTGCATGATTTAAACCTTTCTGCCAGCCGAGCCAGTGGAGCGCCGGGCGTCCCCGCCCGGCCTCGATGCCGCTGAGGGCGCAAGCAGACGTGCGAGACGCCGGTCGCTCCACCGCCAAGATCACTGAAATCGCCACTTCCGAATGTCCGTGAAATGTCCGGCAATCGCTGCCGCCGCCGCCATCATGGGACTGACCAGGTGGGTGCGTCCTCCGCGCCCTTGTCGTCCTTCAAAATTCCGATTGCTGGTCGAAGCGCAGCGCTCTCCCGGCTGCAAGATGTCGGGATTCATGCCCAGACACATCGAACATCCCGACTCGCGCCATTCAAATCCGGCATCCAGAAAAATACGGTGCAATCCTTCCTGTTCCGCCGCGCGCTTGATCGCCTGCGAGCCCGGCACCACCATTGCCCGAACTTTCGGATTCACGTGCTGCCCCTTCGCCACGCGCGCCGCCGCGCGCAGGTCTTCGATGCGCGAATTGGTGCACGATCCGATGAACACGCGATCCACGGTAATGGCTTCGATCGGCGTTCCGGGACTGAGGCCCATGTAGGCGAGCGCTTGTTCGGCGGCGCGCCGGTCGGCCTCTTGCGCAAAGCTCTTTAGCTCGGGGACTCGCGCGTTCACAGCGACTACCATTCCTGGATTCGTTCCCCAGGTCACGAAGGGCGCGAGCGCTGCGGCGTCGATCTCAATCACCCGATCGAATTGCGCTCCCGGATCGCTGGCCAGCGTGCGCCAATACGCCACCGCGTCTTCCCAATCTTTTCCTTTCGGAGCAAAGCGGCGGCCGCTGACATACGCGAACGTCGTCTCATCGGGTGCGATCAGTCCGGCTCGCGCTCCCGCCTCGATGCTCATGTTGCACAGCGTCATGCGGGCTTCCATCGACAACCCGCGCACTGCATCGCCGGCGTACTCGATCACATATCCGGTGGCGCCGTCGGTGCCGATTCGCCCAATAATTCCGAGGGCCAGATCCTTCGCCGTCACGCCTTCGGACAGCTTTCCGCTGACGTGGATCTGCATGGTCTTCGGCTTTTTCTGCGGCAGACATTGTGTTGCCAGCACGTGCTCCACTTCTGAAGTGCCTATGCCGAACGCCAGCGATCCGAAGGCGCCGTGGGTCGAGGTATGGCTGTCGCCGCAGACAATCGTCATCGCTGGCAACGTGATGCCCAGTTCCGGGCCGATAATGTGCACAATGCCTTGCTCGGCCGAGTCCATATCGAACAACGGGACCCCAAACTCGCGGCAATTTTTCTGCAGGGCCTCAATCTGCTTCGCCGCAATCGGGTCGGTGATCGGCAAGCCCCGCGGAGTGGTCGGGATGTTGTGGTCGACCGTAGCCACCGTGCGCAGAGGCTGCCGCAGACGGCGCCCATTCGCGCGCAGCCCGTCGAAGGCTTGCGGCGAAGTCACTTCGTGCACCAGGTGCAAATCGATATAGAGCAGCGCCGACTGCCCTTCGGGAGCAGCGACCACGTGCGAATCCCACACTTTCTCAAACAGAGTACGAGGAGGCATATTTCCAGTTTCGCCCATAGTTCGCCGATACTTCAAGAGCTGTTGTTGCCCCAGACAGCCGAGCTGCGCTCGGCTTGGATGGGCGAGGGCGCCCGTCCCCACACAAGCTGGCTACTCCTGCAGAAGTCCGCGTTTCCGGTTATGATTCAGGCTAGTCCGTCGAGGAAAACACTGCATGATCAACGGCAAGCGCATTGCCGTCGTGTTACCCGCTTACAATGCGGAAAAGACGCTGGAAGCGACGGTACGGGAATTGCCCGACCTGGTCGATATTCGCATTCTCGTCGACGACCACAGTTCCGATCGCACCGTCGAAGTCGCTCACGAGCTCGGCCTGCAGTCCTTCGTGCACAGCTGCAACTACGGCTATGGCCGCAATCAGCAGACTTGCTACCGCGAAGCTCTGGCCGCCGGCGCCGACGTCGTCATCATGGTCCATCCCGATTATCAATACACGCCGCTGCTCGTAACCGCCATGGCGAGCATGATTGCTTACGACGTCTATGACGTGGTGCTGGGCTCGCGAATTCTGGGAGGGCAGGCGCGGCAGGGCGGCATGCCGGGGTGGAAATACGTTGCCAACCGCTTCCTCACGCTTTTCGAAAACACTCTTTTGGGCGCGAAGTTGTCGGAATATCACACGGGATACCGGGCGTTCAGTCGCACCGTGCTCAAGGATCTTCCGCTGCTGGAGAACTCGGACGATTTTGTCTTTGACAATCAGATGCTGGCGCAGTGCGTGATGTTCGGGTTCCGGATGGGCGAAATTTCCTGCCCGACGAAATATTTTCCGGAAGCTTCTTCGATTAATTTCCGGCGTAGCGTGAAGTATGGGCTGGGCGTACTGCTGACGTCGGTGCAGTTCCGCTTGCAGAAAATCGGGTTGGGACAATTCCGGATTTTCAATCGCAAAGGCCGCTGCCTGGAGCCGGGTCTCGACGCCAGGTATTACAGTCCGAAGATTACCGACGGAACAATTACCGACGGCCGGTCCGGCGGCTAACGTTGCCAGCTCGGTAGAGGCGCCCCAGTAGGAAAAGATAGTCCAGACCTTCCTTGATTCCGGCCTTGCTGCTGCCCGCCTGGCGCAGGCCAAACGCAAAGGGAACCTCGGTGACCGACTGGATGTTCCCCTTTACCAGGATTTCCAGCAGGATCTTGAATCCCTGTGTTTCCAGGCGGAAATCACGAAGGCACTCGCGACGTACAAGAAAAAATCCGGACATCGGGTCCTGAACGTGGATTCCCGGTCTCTGGATCGGCAAAGTCAGCCACGTCGCCATCCGTGATAACCCATACCGCACGGGGTGCCAGTCTCGCAGGCTACCGTGCTCCGCGTAGCGGCTGGCCAGGGCGAGATCCGCTCCCGACTCCATCGCTTTCCACAACTCCGGCAGAAGCTCAGGAGGATGTTGGAGGTCGGCGTCGATAACGCCGACGACCCCGGCCGCGCTGTGCTCCCAGCCGTGGACGACCGCTCCACCCAACCCGCGCGCATTGGTGCGCACCAGAAGGCGGACCCGAGGGTCGGAGTCGCCGATTTTCCGCACGATCTCGGCAGTACCGTCCCGGCTGTCGTCGTCAACTATAATGATTTCGTACGGAATCTCGAGCGGGTCAAGACTGGTTCGAATGCGCTGCAGGATCCTCTCAATGTTCGCCACCTCGTGAAGCGTAGGCACAACCAAGGCGAGCTTCGCCGCAATGAGAGACGCGCCTTCGCCTTCCATGTCACTCGCAGATGGGGACCGCTGTTCCATAATCTGCCGCGCTCCATTCGACATCGACATCCAGACGATTCTATAAGGATCCAGGCATGAAAGACCATTCTGGGGCCAAAACCCTGGCGATTCTTATCGGGTTGTCTCTATTCGCCTTCCTGGTGCAGGGCTACCACCCGGGAGTGGAGGACGATGGTGTCTATTTGGCGGCGATCAAGAGAGACCTGAATCCTGCGCTTTATCCCCACGATGCCGACTTCTTCCGGGTGCAACTCCAGGCCACAATCTTCGACAAACTGATTGCCGGTTCGATTCGTCTTACCCCTCTACCGCCCGGAGTGACGATTCTACTGTGGCAGTTCGCATCTGTCGTCTTGATATTGTGGGGATGCTTGCGCATCGGGCGCCGAGTCTTCCGAGAGTCCCATGCGCAATGGGCAGGGGTGGTATTGGTTGCCGCCTTACTTACACTCCCTGTGGCGGGTACCGCACTTTACCTTGACGATCAGTATCTTCATCCACGGGCCCTGGCCACGGCCGCAATACTGGCAGCAGTGGTGGCTGTTCTGGATCGCCGCCGCATCCTGGCAGGGTTCCTCCTGGTCCTGGCCTTTGTAATTCATCCGCTTATGGCCAGCTTTGGCATTTCTTATTGTATTTTTCTTTGCTGGCGGCGCGTCGGCAACCCGTCCACGTTCTTAGCTGCGGCCATGCTTCCGTTAGGATGGGTTTTCCAGCCCACTTCCCCGGCCTGGCAACAAGCCGCCATCACGCGTGACTATTACTTCCTCGGGCGCTGGCAATGGTACGAATGGCTGGGGGTGATTGCCCCCTTGTTCTTATTGTGGGGGATTTACCGGCTTGGCCGGAAAAACGGTTGCATGGTCCAGGCGCACGTGGCCTCAAGGCTGGCGTGGTTCGGCGTTTTTCAACTCGTCGTTGCCGTTGCCATCATGGTTCCGTCCAGCCTTGACAGGCTGAAACCGTTTCAACCCATGCGTTTTCTGCACTTGCTCTACTTGATCTTTTTCTTGCTCGCCGGGGGGCTCATCGGGCAGAGGATCTTGGGGCGGCACGCGTATCGCTGGCTGCTTTTGTTCGTTCCACTGGCAGTGGGGATGTTCTGGGCGCAGCGTCAAACGTTTCCCGCCACGGCACACCTGGAATGGCCCGGCGCAAAACCCGCAAATTCCTGGGTCGAGGCTTTTGAGTGGATTCGCCAGAACACGCCTTGCGATAGTTTGTTTGCACTGGATCCGTATTACATGAAGCTGCCAGGAGAAGATTTTCATAGCTTTCGTGCCTTGGCGGAGCGAAGCGCGCTGGCCGATTACGTGAAGGACCCGTCGGTGGCGACCCAGGTTCCAAGTCTAGCCGTGCGGTGGAAAGAAGAAGTAGACGCTCAGAAAGAGTGGAGAAATTTTCGAGCGGAGGATTTTCAGCGTCTTAAGTTCCGGTTTGGGGTAAGTTGGGTGGTGCTGGTTTCTCCCGGCGTGCAGGGCATGGATTGTCCGTTCCAGAATCACGCCGTGCGAGTGTGCCGCATCCCCGATCCACCGGATCAGTCCTGAGCCATCTCCTTTTGCAATTTCTGCTTACGGCGCTGCAGCCAGACAGTCGCGGCGTATACCGCGAGAACAACAAAGAAGGGATCTGCCGGCCGCCGAAAGTAGTCGTCCGTGTGCGTGACGTAATATACAACCGGAAAGCAAAACAAGGCGATGGCGTAAGGAACCACAGTTGCGCCCAAAGTTTTCCAGCCAATCCACAAGCCCCAGAGTGCTAGCGCGCTGAGCGTGGTGTTGAGAAAAATCGCCGGAATATCAAATGGCTCGTCCTTGAGATATTCTGGATTGAAGCTCCAGTAATTCGTCCACATGTAGATCGCGCGCCGTAACGAAGTCCAGAGGAACAGCCGTTTGTGCTCCGAGATGAACGCCATGGCTTCCTGTTGCTTGCGTCGCATGTAGCGCAATTCCCCCATCTGGATCCATTGCTGCCATTCTTCTTCGCTGTGCACGGGGTGTAGGTACGCCGTACGGAAGTGCGAAGTGTCTGGATTGTTACCGATGAAGAGTTCCAGCCCGAAATTGTCGCGAAACGGGACGACTCCATGTAAAACATGATAGTTCCGTATGAACCAGGGAGAAGCCACAGCCATAAAAGCGAAGGCGGCGCCCAGAGCAGGCCGGAACCACCTTCTTCCGTTCCGCCAGGCACGGTAGCACATCCATAGTCCTATGGGCGGGAGCACGGACATCGCGATCGCGTCGCTCATGGCTGCCGCTCCGCTCCACACGCCGAATTTCACCCAGGCGCCAGGTCGCGTTGAGTCCTGCATCTCCAAAACGGCCAAAAACGCGACCGCCAGCAACAACGTGGTCAACGTAGTCGGCCAGATTAGGTCGGCCGCGAAATAAATAGAGTAGGGAAAGAACGCCCACACCCAAGCGGCGCGCCAGGCGGCGGTTTCGCCGAAGCTGCGGCGCGACATGAAAAACACCGGCAGGCAGGTAAGCGCCGAGAATAGACAGTTCAGCGAAAGAATGCCAATGGCCGACGCTTTGGTGAACATCCCGAAAATGCGAAATATCAGAGCAAGTAGGCAAGGATAAATCGGAACCAGCTCGGCGCTAGGTCCAGTGTCCTCGAACATCGGATTGCCGTAGCCTTTCCCCTGGACCAAAGAAGCAGCGATTCTCCCCACTTCTCCGGCGAAAGCAAAGTGGTAGCGCTCAGGATTCAGGCGCTCCGAATCATACAAAAAGCCCATGACAACCAGGCGCAGCACCAAGGCGAAGAGCACAATACGCAGCAGACGAAGAGACAGGGGTCGACTAGACAATTCGAGGCTGACGCTCACACTCCTCCGGGACTTCGTATATTCGCAGCCAGAAAGGTGCGTGAAGTGAAGAGAATATGCGAGAATAACATGGGTAGAGAGGCTGGCGCAACACGCCGTGGCGCGTACGAACGAGAACTCGGAGCGGCGCACAAAATCCGCCGCGCTGTCGCGGTTCCGGAGCTAGCCCATCGCGTCAACGGTCTGCATCTAACAATTCTGCATCTAACACTGACGATGAATGCGATCCTTCCCGAGCGACGGCGCCCCAACTTGGCCGTGGGCGAGATATTCAGCTTCGCCTATGAGACGTTCATGAGCAACAAGGTTCGCTTCACTTTGACCGCTCTGGGCATGGCCATCGGGACGGCGTCGCTGATCCTAGTTACCACCATCGGGCTCACCGGCAAGCAGTATCTCCTGAACCAGATTCAAGCCATCGGCTCGAACTGGATCTATGCGGATTATGAGGGTGGCCAGCACATGACCAAAACCGCCAAGGATGGCTTGACCATTGATGATATGGAAGCGGTACTGCGTCAGGTCAGCGGCATCGCCTATGCCTCGCCGGTAGAACAGCTGCAAGAACGCGTCGGCGTGGGCCAAGGCAGAGAGCGGGACCTGCAGATCCTTGGCGTCGACCCGGATTACGAGCATGTCCGCAATATCATCGTTGTCACCGGGCGGTTCTTCGATCAGTCGGATTCGCAGGCCCACAACAAGGTTGGTGTCGTGGTGTCCAAACTGGCCGCACAACTCTACGGATCAGAACGAGGCGCGCTTGGCAAAACCATCAAGCTGGGCGGCTCGCCCTTCACCATAGTCGGTACTTTTCAGGAACGTGTAGACACCTTCGGGCAGTCGGAAGTCACGGATAACACCGTGTTGATTCCCTACAGCGTAATCCGCTACTTCCAGGAAGACCCGGAAATCCCAACTGTGAAAGAGATTTACTTTTCAACCAGCGACGCGTCGCTCGTTGTGCCCGTCACGGCCCAAGTGCAGCGCGTCATTCAGTCACGCCATCGTCCGGAGTCCGTTTATATCGTCAGGAATCTGACCCAGCTGGTGGCGGTTGCGGACAAAACGGCCACCGCCATGACCATCATTCTGCTCGCCGTTTCATTGGTCGTGCTGCTGGTCAGCGGCATTGGCATCATGAACATCATGCTGGCCACGGTCAACGCCCGCATTCGCGAGATCGGCATCCGCAAAGCAATCGGCGCCACCAATCGCGAGATACGCTTCCAGTTTCTCTCCGAAGCCATTCTGATCTCGCTCATCGGCGGTATCGCCGGTATCGTGATCGGCTTGGCGATTCCTTTCTCAGTACGCTTCTTCACCGAATATCGCATCCCCATCTCCGGCCTCTCCGCCATCATCGCCATTGTTGTCTCCTCGCTGGTCGGCATCCTGTTCGGCACCCTTCCCGCGATTCGCGCCGCCCAACTCGATCCCGTCGAAAGCCTGCGCTACGAATAGCGGGCTGGGAACCACGGTGGCACAGCGGAAGAGCGACTGACCCTGCTTGGTTAAGAATCAAATCAGTAACAAGTGGGAAAGAAAGGCACTGGAGGACGGCCCAGGTCCGCACACAGACTCTTCCGTGCCGTCAAACGTCGTCAACTGGCATAAAATCAGAAGGAAGCGATTGCAGAGCTTCGCGAGCGGGTCATGGTATCGAACTCAATCAGCAACCGGAGCCGCGCCGTGGTCCTGCTAAGCGGCGGCATGGATTCCTGCGTGTGTGCGGCGCTCGCGGCACGCGATCACCAGGCCGCTGCCGTCCACGTCAGCTATGGGCAGCGCACCGAACACCGCGAGCGGCGCTCCTTCGAAAACATCTGCGACCGGCTCGAAATTCGCGACCGGCTGCTCGTACGCAATGAAGCTCTGCGCGCCATCGGTGGATCCGCCCTCACCGATCCGAGCATAGCGGTTCCCGAAGCGCACGGCGTCGGCGTCGGCGTGCCCGTCGGCATTCCGGCCACCTATGTCCCTTTCCGCAACGCGCATTTTCTCGCCGTCGCCGTCAGTTGGGCGGAAGTGCTGGGAGCCGGAAAAGTTTACATCGGAGCGGTTGAGCCTGACAGTTCCGGCTATCCCGATTGCCGGCCGGAGTATTATCGGGCGTTCAATGAAGTCGTGAAAGCGGGCACTAAACAAGGGACCATCCGGGTAATGACACCGCTGATTGCGATGCGTAAACACGAGATTGTGACGCTTGGCCTTGAACTGGGTGCCCCGTTCGATTTAACGTGGTCATGCTATCAGCGCGAAGATCGCGCCTGCGGTGTCTGCGACAGCTGTGTGCTCCGCCGGCGCGCGTTTCACGAAGCGGGCGCGGACGATCCGATTGCGTACGCGGAAGCCGCCGCCCGAGTTCAGTAAATTCAGATTCAATGCCGGGAGGCCAATCATGAGGAAATATTTCATCCTTCCCCTGCTGCTCGTGCTCGTCGTGGGGCTGTCCGCTCCACTTGCGTTCGCGCAAACCATGGGCAGCGTGAAGGGAACTTGTAAAGACCTTGAAGGAAAACCAATCGCCCAGGCCGAAGTAGAGTGGACTGCAACCGAATCCGGCCACAAGTACGTCATCAAAACCAACAACAAGGGTGAGTACTTCTCGCTCGGCATCGTCCCCGGCAAGTACAACGTCAAGCTCAGCAAGGACGGCAAGGAACTCTTTCACTTCAACGGCGTTTCGGTGACTCTGGACGAGGCGGTGCTGAACTTCGACCTGAAGAAGGAACAGACGAGCGCAGCCCAGGGCCAGGGATTGACCCCTGAACAAGCCAAGGCAAGGGCGGAGCAGGTCGCTAAAGCCGAGAACGAAAAGAAAACTGTCGGCACGCTCAACGAAAAACTCAATGCCGCCAAGGCGGCGTCTGATGCCGCCGACTTCGAGACTGCAATCGCCACCCTGACTGAAGCCAACCAGATCGACAGCACCCGCGATCTGATCTGGTTCAAACTCGGCGACGCCTATCGCATGTCGGCACCCAAGCAAACCGATCCCGCCGAAAAACAGAAGCGCTACGAGATGGCCGCAACCAGTTACCAGAAGGCAATTGACCTGCGCAGCGCCTCTGACGTGGCACAGAAAGATCCCGACAACAATGTGAAAATGGCCGCCTACTACAACAACCTTGCCGAGGTTTATTCGAAGTCCAATAAGGTCGATGATGCCGTGACCAACTACACCAAGGCGGCGCAACTGGATCCGACGCACGCCGCTACCTACCTGTTCAACGAGGGTGCTGTCTTGACCAATGCGGGCAAGGTGGATGACGCCATTGCAGCATTCGACAAAGTGATCGCCGCCGATCCGACCAAAGCCGAGGCTTACTACTGGAAGGGCGTGAACTTGATCGGCAAAGCTACGTTGAAGGACAACAAGATGGTTGCGCCCGAAGGTACAGCCGAGGCCTTCCGAAAATATCTTGAGCTCCAACCCAATGGTCCGCTCGCTCAGCCGGCGAAAGACATGCTGGCTAGCATCGGCGCGACCATCGAAACCGGCTTCGGAACCAAGAAGAAACCGGCGAAGTAGTAGCTTAAACGGCGCCAAATTTGGTCTCCGGTCTACGCGGAAAGGGCGTGGAGAGCGGTCCTTAGAAGCCGCTCTTCTTCTTATTTGTCTTCAGTTACCGAGGTCTATGACCTACTTGTCCTTCGCTCTTCCGCACATCCGCGATACATTCATTGCATAGGTTCCTCGCCAACGTTTCTCCCCTGTGGCGTCAAGGCTGATAACTGGGAGTGTATGGAATGGCTGCTCCGGGGAATTCCCCGATTGCAATTGCCTTCGAGGGCATCAGCGGAACGGGTTCGATCCCGACGCCGGTTCTGCTCGCCGGCATGCTGCGCGCGTCTGACAAGGTTAGCGATCTGATTTTTTCACCGGGGCGACCGCCCCAGGTCGAGATTCACGGACAACTCACGGCGGTCGAAATCTCCGGCAGCGGCACACTTTCGGCGGATGACACGCGCCGCATCGCAGCCGATCTGATCGGCGCCAATAAGCAGGCCATCAATACGCTTCGCGAGCAAGGTTCCTGCGACGTTTCCTACGGACTACCCGGAATGGCGCGCTTCCGCGTCAACGTCTTCATCCAGCGCGGAAGTTGCGCGATTGTCATGCGCGTCATCCCCACCGTCATTCCGACTTTCAATTCGCTTCATCTGCCGGCGCAATTGGAAGAGGCTGCCAAGGTCCGCAACGGCATCATCCTGGTGACGGGCGGAACTGGATCGGGCAAGTCTTCGACGCTGGCCGCTTTGATTGACCGCATCAACAGCCAATATTGCTATCACGTTCTGACGGTTGAAGATCCGATTGAGTTTCTGCACAAGCACAAGAAATCGACGGTGCACCAGCGCGAGTTGCACAGCGATGCGCCAAATTTCACGATGGCGTTGCGGGCGGCGCTGCGCCAGGCGCCGCGCGTCATTATGGTCGGCGAAATCCGCGACCGGGAGACGCTCGAGATTCTTCTCGATGCCGCCGAAAACGGACACCTCGTTCTTTCCAGCATGCATACCGTCGATACCTCGAAGACGGTGGAGCGCATCGTCACTACGTTCCCTGCCAGCGAACAGCAATCGGTTCGAGAACGTCTCGCCAAAACCTTCCGCTACATCATTGCGCAGAGGCTGATCCCGCGCAGCGATGGCGGTGACCGCGTCCCTGTAGTTGAAATCTTGAAATCCAACTCGCGCACTCGCGATTGCGTCGAACAAGGCGAGCGGCCGGGCCGCACACTGCTGGACGTGATCAAGGGCAGCGAAAATGAAGGCATGCAGCACTTCGATGGCGAGATCGCGAAACTTGTCCGCTCGGGCCTGGTGGATCTGGAAACCGGCCTCTGCTTCGCCAGCAATGCGACGGTGCTGGGGCAGGAACTTGCGAGGTAAGTCGGCAGTCAGCTGTCAGTTCCCAGAAAATACATTTCTTACACTCTTCGCCGATGGAGCGCCGGGCGTCCCCGCCCGGCCGTCAAACCACTGGACCCTTCGACTTCACTCCCCGCAGGCTTCGCGAGACGCCCTTCGCTCCATACTTGCAAACGCCAGAGCAAAATCGGACGGCGTATGATTCTTGCCATGTCAGCTTCATCTTCAGTGACTTCGGCTCGCGTGGTGAGTTTCGAAGTGGCTCGACACCTGGTTGAGCAGCATGCAGTTGGCGTGTGTTCGGGAGAGGTGGAGACGGTGGATCTGCTGGCGGGTTTGGGGCACGTGCTGGCGGAGGGGATTGTGGCGGACCGCGACTTTCCTCCTTTTGCTCGGGCTACTCGCGACGGATACGCAGTGCGGGCGGCGGATCTAGCCGAGGTTCCCGCGCGACTCGAAGTGGTTGGCGAGGTGAAGGCCGGGGAGTGGCCGGAGCCGGGAGTGTGCTCGGTCGAACGCGGGCAGGCGGTGGGGATCATGACGGGGGCTCCGCTGCCGGCCGGGGCGGACGCGGTGGTGATGGTGGAACACACTTCGTTGATTGCAAAATCGGTGGACGTGCGGTGCAGCGTGACCCGGGGCGAAAACTTTGTTCCGCGTGGGGCGGAAGCGCGCGCGGGGCAATTGCTGCTGGATCAAGGACGGCGGCTGGACCACGCCGGGATTGCGATTGCGGCGTCGGTAGGCAAGAGCCGGGTGCAGGTTTTCCGGAAGCCGCGCGTAGCGGTGCTTTCGACAGGCGACGAAGTGGTGGAGCTTGACCCGACCCCGGGGCCGGCGCAGATACGGAATTCGAATTCGTATTCGCTGGCGGCACAGGTTCAGAATGCGGGCGGGGAGGCGGTGCGGCTGGCGATTGCTCCGGATGAACGCGGGCGGCTGAGATCTTTGATTGAAGAAGGATTGGATTGCGATCTGCTGTTGATGACGGGCGGCGTCTCCATGGGGAAGTACGATTTGGTGGAGCAGGTTCTCGGGGAGTTGAAGGCGGAGTTTTACTTTACGGGAGCGGAGATTCAGCCGGGAAGGCCGGTGGTGTTTGGGTCTTGTGGCAGCACGGTTAAAAACAGCTCGGTGAAGAAATACTTTTTTGGACTGCCGGGGAATCCGGTTTCTACCATGGTGACTTTCGAACTGTTCGCTCGGCCGATGATCGAAGCGCTGGCGGGGATGACGCCGCAGCGGTTGGTCTTTCTGCGGGCGCGGCTGAAATCGGAGATACGGACGAAGACCGGCTTGAAGAGATTTCTTCCGGCGGTGCTTTCGGGAGAGTTTGAGAATGCGGAGGTGGAGCTAGCGCGGTGGCAGGGGTCGGGCGACATCGCTGCGCTGGCTCGGGCGAACTGCTATGTTGTGGTCCCTCCGGACCGCAAACGGATCGGCGCGGGAGAATGGGTGTCGTTGTTGATGCGATAGCGGAGTGAGATTTCTCGCATAGGGACGGCCGCCCTCGGCCGTCCAGCCGAGCGCAGCTCGGCCCCCAACTCAGAATCTACCCGCGCTAAGCTCGGCGGATACTATAACCTGTGATGGTGGCGAAGAAATCTTCCCAGCTTTCCCACTACGACGGGCAGGGTCAGGCCCAGATGGTGGACGTGTCGTCCAAGGCGCGAACCGCGCGAGAAGCGGAGGCGAGTGCCTTCGTTCGGATGAAGCCGGAGGTGTTGCGGGCGCTGCCGGAGAATCCGAAGGGCGATCCGCTGGAAGTGGCGCGGACGGCGGGAATCATGGCGGCGAAGCGGACGGCGGAGTTGATTCCGATGTGCCATCCGGTGGCGTTGTCGCACATTGCTGTGACCCTGCGCGTGTGCGAGAATGGCGTTTCTATTGCCACAAAAGTAAAGACTATGGCGGAGACGGGCGTCGAGATGGAAGCGCTGGTCGCGGCCAGCGTGGCGGCGCTGACCGTATACGACATGTGCAAGGCGCTCGACAAGGGCATCGAAATCCGGGAAGTGGTGCTGCAGCGGAAGTCGGGCGGCAAGAGCGGAGACTACCGGAGAAGCTCGAAGCGGAAATAGTTTTCGATTTATCTATTCATCTTTCATATGGCGAGCAACGTCAAAATCCTGCTGGTGGACGACAACCCGATGGTGCTGGGAATGCTTCAGCAGGCGCTCTCAGCGATGGGCGAGGTCACGGTCGCGACCGATGCCGCTGATGCCTTGTTGAAGGCGGTCGACGATCTGCCGGATCTGCTGATCAGCGACTACCGCATGCCGGGCATGGACGGGCGGAAGTTGCTGGAAAAACTGAAGAGCAGGCCGGCAACCGCGAGCATCGCGGTGATCCTGATGGCCAGCAAAGCCGACATCAGCGAACGATTGTCGATGCAGGATCCGATCGAAGACTATCTGGAAAAACCGTTCTTCCTGAAAGATGCTACGCACAAAATCAAACGCGTGGTGGACCGGATCGCGCTGGAGAAGCTGAGCAAGGCGGCGTCCACCGATGGCGTGCTGCGAGGCAGCCTGTCGCAGATGAACGTGATTGACCTGGTGCAATCGCTGGAGATGGGGCGCAAGAGCTGCCTGCTCACCATGACCAGTGGCAATAATAACGAAAAGTGCGAGATCTATTTCGTGCAGGGGCAGGCCAAGCACGCCGTTTATGGCCCGATTACAGGAGACGAGGCGGTTTTCAAAGTGCTGCGCTGGACGGAAGGAAACTTCCAGATTGATTTCAAGGGAAAGTCGGCGCAGGAAACGACGACGCTGAATACGCAGGGCCTGCTGATGGAAGGGTTGCGGCTGCTGGACGAGGCGCAGCGCGACGCGGCGGCTGAAGGTGAAGATGTCCTCCTCGACACCTGATGCCTCGATACTTGCTGCCTCCCAACTTAATGCCACGCGGGCGGCGGTCTTGACAGTTAGCGATTCGTGTTCGCGCGGTGAGAAGGTGGATCTCTCCGGTCCGGCCGTGGCGGAAGCGCTTGAGCGGCGCAATTTTCAGGTGGTGGCGCGCAGCGTGGTGGCCGACGAGCGCGCCGCGATCCAGGAAAAACTGATTGAGTTGTGCCGGTCGGCTCGACTGGTAGTGACCACGGGCGGGACGGGAATCGCTCCGCGCGACGTGACGCCGGAAGCTACAAGCGCGGTGTGCGATCGACTGGTGGAAGGCATCGCGGAGCAGATGCGATTCCAAGGAGTGCGCAAGACGCGTTTCGCTGCGCTAAGCCGCGCGGTATGCGGTGTCCGGGGAACAAGCTTGATCCTGAATCTGCCGGGCAGTCCGGCGGGAGCGGTCGAGTCGCTGGAGTCGGTGATGGATTTGCTGCCGCATGCGCTGGAGTTGATTGCAGGAAAGACGGGACACTGATTCGGTGGAGCGACGGGCGTCTCGCCCGTCCAACTGTGAATTGGCCGGGCGAGGACGCCCGGCTCTCCACCTTCTCGCGTAAACTTACCTAGTTGAACAAGATCAAACATTTTCTCCACGCCTACGGCGAGTGGATCAAGCACATTCTTGCGCCTCTGGGGCCGTGGGGGATGCTTGCGTTTGCGGCGGTGGATGGTTCGTTCATGGGCCTGCCGCTGGATCCGATTTTCGTGGGTTACGTTTACCACGATCGCTCGCGCTTCCTGCTGTATGTGCTGCTGGCCTCGGCTGGGTCGGCGCTCGGAAGCATCGTTCTCTACGTCATCGGGTTTACGGGCGGCGAGGTGCTGTTGCGCAAACGAATTTCGGCGGAGCGCTTTGAGAAGATTCACGCGTCCTTCGAGCACCATAAATTCTGGGAGCTGATGTTTCCGGCGATGTTGCCGCCGCCCACGCCGTTCAAGATTGTGGTGCTGGCGGCGGCGGCGTTTGAGATGGACTTCGCGCATTTTCTGCTGGCGATTTTTTTGGGACGGTTCGTGCGCTTTCTGATTGAGGCGCTGCTGACGATCTGGTTCGGTCCAGGGATTGTGACGTTAACGGGGAACCTTTTCGCTCACCACTTCGTCTGGATTCTGGTGGGGGTGGGAGTGCTGGTGGTGGGGTGGCTCATCTGGCGGCGGGTGAAGCGTCAGCTTGCGAAAAATAAGAGAGCAGTGGGGAAGGATTCCGCGCTGCCCTCGAAAGAGACTCGATTGATCGGCTAGGCGATTGTCGGAATCGAATTTGCTCATGGAGAGCCGGGCGTCCCCGCCCGGCTGGACGGGCGAGACGCCCGTCCCTCCACGAACTAAGCGGCTGCGGCTCCGTGGGGCTTCTGAATGGAGCGGGCTACCACGGCGGCAATTGCGGGCAATCCGAACATGACTGCGGTGAAGAGCATGTCGCCGGCGATTCCACGGCGGAAGAACGGCAGGCCGGCGGCGTAGCAGGTCATCAGACCGGACAGAGTCCTGGGATACATGTTCCAGCATGCCCAGACGGCGAAATTACTGACCACGAAGAAAGAGACAGAACTGGCCAGCGCGGCTCCGCCGACCCGCAGCCAGCTAGTGTTTTCGCGCAGTTGGCTGCCGAGCCACAAGATCGCCGCATACCACGCCCAGGTCACGAAATGGTCCCAGGAGAATTGATAGGAGTACACGAATTTGGTGAGGATGACGTCGGAGGCGGCCAGCAGCGCCAAGGGCACCCATAGCTGTCGCCGTGGACCGCGCGCGCCAAAATAGAGCAGCGCCGCCGCTACCGGAGTGAAAGCCAGAGGATGCGGCATGAACCGCACCGCGACTGCGAAGAGTACAAATACGTAAGCCAGCATAATCACCTCGTCAGAAGCCCATTAGGATTGTTGCGCGAGTAGATGCCGCCGGTCAAGGGACAGGTGAATTTAGGCGGTGGGGTCAGTCTCCTGTGGACGTTGTACGAATACGATCGAGCCAATTCGCAACGTGCCAAATATCGATGCCCAGCCCTGAGGGGCGGCTGATTACGGAAAACTTTCGGCATAGCTAAAGCGATCCCCTGATCCGAAGCTCAAGTCTTTGCGCAGCCTGTGTCCATCACCGGGTTTTCGTACTTGTGCCCCTGATTCCGAAGCGTTCATCCACTACTTGCAGATCGCGAGTCAGCAGCACCATCGCGCTGAGCATGGCACGCGCGTTCGATCCGGGATAGTCGTAGCGGAGATCGCGGAAGCGGACTGCGTAGGCGGCGCGGGCGTTGCCGATCGGGACGTTCGCGGTGACCGGATCGCTCTCAAGCAGTTCGATTTCTGTTATGGGATATTGGGCCCAACTCAGGTACACGCGTCCGAGGTAGGTTTTCTTGGCAGCCAGAGTGACCCGCGTTTCTTCGGGCTTATAGCGAATCTGCATTTGGCCTTCGGGATCGACTTCGGGAGACATCGAATCGAAGTTCAGCGAATCGACGTCCATCGTGGCGAAGAAGTTGGCGGTTTCGGCGACTCCATACCAGCGGAACGGATTCGTCATGTAGGGATAGGCGGAAACGCGGAGTGGATCGGCTGCCTGATAATTGCGCGACTCGAGCGCGGCTACGGCGCGGCGATGCTCGTAGTCGCATAGTCCCCAGTATACGAGCACAGCGAGCAGAGCGAGAGTCGCGGCTAGTCTTCCAGTTGGCTTGGCGCGCGGGCCTTTGTCCCGGGCGCCGATCTCTTCGTTGATGAGCGAAAACAATGCGGGGAGAATCAGGCCCAGCGTGAGAACGACCAGGAGGACGGGCTCGACGATGAAGACGATGTCCCAGGAATACCAGCGTTCGGAGAACGGCCAGAACGGACGCACTCCGTAGTTGTTGGTGAAGTCGAGGAGAATGTGGCTGAGGCCGGCAAGGCAGGCATAGGCGAAGAGCAATCCCCAGCGCGGGGGAAGGTCGGGATTGCGGGTCTTGCGGCCATGCAGGCGCCAAAGGAGATAGATGAATCCCACGACCACGGCGGCCACCAGCGGAACGCCCAGGAACGAATGAGTGAAGCCGCGGTGATGGTTCAAGCCGAACGCAGAGCCGCCAAAGCGGCTGAGGACGTCGAGGTCGGGGGCTTCGGCGGCCAGGGTTAACGTGGCGGTTGCCAGCGCAGTCTTGCGGTTGAGTCCGGCGCGTCCCATGGCGGCACCGAATAAGAAATGAGCGACGGGTTCCAAGGGTTCTCCAGATCAAGAGTGTAGTGCACTGCCGAGACGGCCAAGCCCCGTCTCTACGACTCGGTCAAGCGGGTACCACTAGGGACAGCGCGTCGGGCTGCATCGTCATGCGGGCGGGCAAGCGGCCGAGCAGTTCGCCGTCGGCCTCGACGTAGACACGCTCTTCTTTATGCCCGTCGCTTTTCTCTGGCAACCGACAGACGACCTCCGAGCAGCTGACCAGATCGATGCCGTTGATATTCCATTGGCGGCCGAGCAGCGCTCCGGCTACATATTGCAGATAAGCGTTGCGGCTGGCGGTGCGACACATGACGGCTCGCAGATCGCCGCAGTCGAGCGAAGCTCCGGGAACCAGTTCGCGCAGTATGTTTCCGAAAAAGCGGATTCTTACCGCCAAAAGTTCAGTCAGCAAGGCGTGCTGGCGCGGCCCGCTCCCGTTGGAATACTCGACTTCAAATCGGCGCATGCGATGAGTCGCCCACAACTGCCAGGCTTTGAGGTAGTAGGCGGTCATGCCCGAGCGATTCTTGAGTTCCGCCGTCAGTTTGTAGAAGAGGTGCGCGTCCACGCCAATTCCGGCAGCGACGGTGAAGTAGCGCGCGGCAGCTTTGCCGTTGAAATCCTCGTACTCAATTCGGCCGAGAGGGATACGGCGGACTCTGCCCGCGATGGCAACTTGAGCTGCGGCGCTAGGACGGAGGGGGATTCCGAGGTCGTGGGCGAGAGCGTTGGCGGTGCCGAAGGGGAGAATGGCGAGCGCGACCGGTGTGCCGGCTAATCCTTGAATCACATCGTGGATGGTGCCATCGCCCCCACAGGCAACGACAGTGTCACTGCCGGCGGCCACAGCGCAGCGGGCGTTGTCGGTCGCTTCCTGGCTGGAGCGGCAAACTGTAAGTTCGGTGCGGACGCCGCCCGATTGGAGAATGCCGATGGCATGGTTCAGTTCCCGGTCGCGCCGTGGGCGGCCAGAGTTGGGATTGAACAGAATCGTGGCTTTGTACATGCGTCGGCTAGCTCTGCTTTGAGTTTAGCGCAGGCCCCGCTCCCACGTGCCGAGGTTAGCAGGCTGAGGTTAGCAGGTGGTTGCTTCCGGAACCAAATCTGCACTATGCTTGCGCGCAAAGTTTTGGGGCGCCCTTTTAATCACAATTGATGTCCGGGGTACATCTTCAGGAGGTCTGTATGAAACTGCTGACGACTAGTTTGAAACCTGTCGCCCTCGCGATCGTTCTTAGTCTCACAATCATGGCTGCCGCTCAGGATCATGCCATGGGAGCGGCGAGGTCGGTCACGATGATGACGGGCCTGGGCGACTTGCATCATCCGGTTTCGACCAGGAACCGAAGCGCGCAGGAGTTCTTCAATCAGGGACTGCGCCTGATTTATGCGTTCAACCACGACGAGGCGGCGCGCTCATTTCAGAAAGCGGCGGAACTGGATCCCAAGCTGGCGATGGCTTACTGGGGGATTGCGGAAGCGGTGGGCCCGAACTACAACGATCCGGCGAGCGCAGACCGCTTCAAGCGGGCGCACGAGGCGATCCAGAAGGCGGTGGACCTGAGTGGCAATGCCTCGGACGCTGAACGCGGCTACATTTTGGCGATGGCGAAACGCTTTCCGGCGGACCCGAAGTCTGACTTGCGGAAGGCTGCGGAAGATTATCGCGATGCGATGCGGGAAGTGGTCAAGAACTATCCCGACGATCTCGACGCGGCGACGTTATTTGCGGAGTCGGGAATGAACCTGCATCCGTGGGGACTGTGGCATCAAGACGGGACGCCCCAGGAGGGCACGGAGGAGATTGTCGCCACGCTGGAGTCGGTCATCAAGCGCGATCCCGACCACCTGGGAGCGCTCCATTACTACATTCACGCCGTCGAAGCATCGAACTCTCCGGAACGGGCGTTGGCAGCGGCGAACCGCCTGGCTGCGCAGGCGCCGGCTGCGGGACACATCGTGCATATGCCGGCGCACGTTTACATTCGCACGGGAGATTATGCGGCGGCGGTGAAAACCAACCAAGAAGCGGCGGCGGCCGATCGAGCGTACCTCAAGAGCAGCGGTGCGCAGGGCATTTACCCGATGATGTACTACAGCCACAATCTGCATTTCATCGCCATGTGCTCGGCCATGATAGGAGACTACGCGGAAGCGCACAAAGCGGCGGAAATGCTCGCGGGCCATGTGGGGCCGGCGGTGAAGGATATGCCAGCGCTAGAGGGATTCATGACGATCCCCATGGCTGTGAATGTGCGTTTTCACAAGTGGGACGAAATTCTCGCGATGAAGGCTCCCGATGCGGAGATGAAGACCACGACTGGCTTCTGGCACTTTGCGCGCGGTATGGCGCTGGCGGGAAAAGGCAGGATCAGCGAGGCGGAAGCAGAATATAAGATCGTAGCCGAGGCCGAGAAAGCGACGCCGCCGAATGTGGTTTTCCAGATGCCTATCAATAACAAGACCAAAGACATTCTGAAGATTGCGGAAAACGTTCTGGGGGCGCAGGTGGCGCTGGCGAAAAAAGATAACGCGGCCGCTGCGGGTATGCTACGCGACGCGGTCGCGGTGCAGGATACGCTGAAGTACGACGAGCCTCAGGATTGGTTCTTCCCGGTACGGGAGTCGCTCGGGGGAGTGCTACTGATGAGCGGGGATGCCAAAGGAGCGGAGCAGGTGTTCCGGGATGACCTGGCGAAGACTCCTCGAAACCCACGGTCGTTGTTTGGATTGCATCGGGCGCTGCAGGCGCAGGATCGAAATTCCGATGCCTGGTTCGTGGAGCAGGAGTTTCGCAAGGCGTGGAAGGGCGGAGAGGGCGAGTTGAAAGTGGAGGATCTGGTGTAAAACTCCCTGCTGCTCTGACGACTACAACAATTTGTCATCCTGAGCGAAGCGAAGGACCTGCTTTTTGCCGCGCGAGCAACACCCTTCATGAATTGTCATCCCGAGCGAAGCGAGGGATCTGCATCTTGCGGCGAACTGCCGATCCCTCGCTTCGCTCGGGATGACAAATTCTTATTGCGGGCGGATCGTTTATCAACGCGCCGATGCTGGTGGTTTCTCCCTCTCGATGAAATAGACGCAGTGGACGAGGCCGCGCCAGTTCACTTCTTTCCAGACGGTCATCCCGGTGCGCTCGGCAACGCGGCGTGAGGGCAGATTCTCGGGGCGAATCAGGGAAATCACGCGGTCAGTTTTCAGGTGCGCGAATGCCCAGTCGCGGCACGCGATGGCGGCTTCGGTCGCGAGACCCTGTCCCCAGAAGTCGCGGCGCCAGTGGTATCCGATTTCGTAGAGCGGCTCGCCTTCGACCTGCTGCAGGATGATGCCGCAGTCGCCGATCATTTTATGAACCTCGGAACCTTGAACCTCGGAACCTTGGACCTTGGCGTCCCGCATCTTCGTCAACTCCATAGCCCAGAGGCCGACGCCGTCATCCTGGTAGCGCTGGCGGTTGCGTTCAATCCATTGTTCGACTCCAGCGCGATCGTAGGGCGCGGGGTAGTAGCGCATGGTTTCGGGATCGGAGATGACCAAGCCGAGAGCGTCAGCGTCTTGCGGGTTGAACTCGCGCAGCAGGAGGCGGGGAGTTTGGAGGATCGTCATCTTCGATTCTTGCTGTGAAATTAACAATTTGTACGGTCATTGTTGGAATCGCGATTTTGCGACAGTGAGGCTTGGCGCGGCTCTTTAGCTGCAAGCTGTGACGGTGGATACAGGCTTGGTAGTTCTGCTTTGCTCCGCCACCGTGCGAGGCTGCATTGGAACTCGCTGCCCGGCTGTTAGACAGCAGGTTAGCCCCAGTAAATGAGTAAAAATTGTTGCACACTTTAAACTCGTATTTCGTAGTTCAACCGGAAATCGCATACTATCATGAGCGATAAACCGCGTAGTTGCAGTATTTTCCAGACTCTCGGTATGTTGCTAATGTTGGCTTCCCAATTGCTGAATGTAGCTTGCGCTCCGTGCTGGAATGCGTCGGCAGGTGAAGCGGAAAGTTAGAAAGGGAGATTTTATGGGTAGGGTACGTGTCTATGTGCTGGCGATTGCTGCTGGTTGCTTTCTCCTGCTTTCTCCAGGCGACGCCCGCGCCGACAGTTTGACCGGATCCGTCGGTATCACCTGGCTCTACCCGAATACGTTCACGACGTACGCGACTGATACCATCGGAGTCGGCTCCTCTCTGACCTGTCCAGGCGCTTCCCCCATCTGCGTAGGGTATTCCGAGTCTGGTGGAAATCAGACATTCAGCGTGGGGTCTTCCGCCATTTCTTACACATCTTCCGGGTCGTCGTCCAGCGGTTACAGCACTGGTTCATTTAATGGCTTCGATTTCACCGGGCTGACGTTCACCAGTGGATCCTTGACCGCCTACAGCCTGTCAACAAACATAGCGGGATTGAACAGTTCGGACGTGACATTCGGCTCGTCGTTCATCGAAATTAATTTGCAAGGGCTCCCTGTGAATGGCTATTTCACGCTCGATTTGAATCCGAGCTCCGGAACCACAGTACCGGAACCGTCGTCCCTGGTGCTGCTGGGTACCGGCTTGCTTTCCTTGGTTGGTTTCATGCGCAGGAAGGCAATGGTTTAGTTTCTGGTCTCTAGCATTCATCTCAGCCGCATCGCCCCCGAGCAGTTCTGACGGGGGGTTTGCTTTTTAGGGGAGTGGCAACTAAAGTTACCTGATGGGAACGGACATGATCTTACACATGTACGATGATTGAGGACTGGACATAATCGCTAACCAACAAGGAACCACCCATTCCCATATACCGGACCTTCAATGATTGGGTTCTCGACTTCGATGGCGAGCAGGTCGCCAAGGCTCTCCCTCAATTAGACAGAACGTGAGGCAAATACTTTCCTGCCAGGAAACATCGTTCTTAGTTGTCGTAAACAGAATTTCGCTAATGACTTGGCTGTTGGTGAAATGGCGTTTTGACAGCCTTGCCTTGCGCAGCGGCGCGCAGACAAAATGCGATCGTCTACGCGGCCTGCGCCAACGCTTTGTACTCGTCATCGGATTGCGTGGGCAGCAGCACCCAGAGCGTGTAGATGCCGAGTGCAGTACCGAGCGGGACGCTTAACAGTGCCACGAAGCCCACGACCAGGGCAAAAATTCGCGCCCACTTCTGACGCTGCAGCAAGCCCCAACCGGCGATGAAGTCGGCTGCGGCTTTCATCAGGATTAACCATCCGACGAAGCTAAGAACAGGCCGCAGCCAGACCGTGACCTCGGGAGGTGAGCCGTTGGGAATATGGATCGCGTGGCCGAAGATCGTGTGCGCGACAATGATCACGACCACTCCAGCAACCACGTGCAGCGCCGAGTATGCCATCCAGAGAATGCCCACCAGCCGGACATGTTCGCGAACCCGGTTATGCCGAAGCTCGATGAGTCCAAGCACGGTTTTGCCGCAGCGTCCGCAGCGTGGCTCTCCCGATTGCAACTGCGCACCACATTGATCGCAAAACATTTGCTTTTCCTCTTCTCCCCCCGAGCTCACGCTTCCAATAAATAGTGGTGTACGGATGCAAGCACTCAACAGTTCCGACCAGTTCTCAGTCGCCCAACACGGAACTGAGAACTTACTCTCAAAACGAAAAGGCCACCCGGCAACTTGGGCGGCCTTTTCTTTCAAGGGAGAATAGTTCCAACGGAGGTTTAGCCCATCAGAACTTTCTGCGGGAATCTTATGAGTCTCAAAAGCGCAGTGTCAAGTAAAATTTATTGTTTAAATAGTCTTATTTTCAATAACTTACACAATACGTCCACAAGTCAGCAAACGGGATCAAAATGAGGCAAAATTCTCTCTTTTCGACGCTAACAACATTCGATTGAGTGATTTACCGCTCCCGAGGCACCCGCCGGGGGTCGTCTTCCAGGTGCAGAGAGATGATTTCTATCACCTCCCGCCGGTCAAACACGGAGTCGGGGAAAAACCGTTTCACGACGATCCGCAAACCGCCAAACGCGATCCCCGCAACCAGCGCCAGGCCGACCACAATTCCGCAGAGAACAATCGCGTTGAACAAAAAGTTTGCCAGATTGTCTTTCTTGCTCACATAGGTGTTTTCGTTCCAGGTAACATCGGCGTCGTAGCTGATGGACGACATCAGCGATCTCGCTTCGCTTTTTGAAAGCGGGCCGGCCGCGATCACGACGATCGGCCCGGTACGTGTGTCGAAAAACGGGCCCACATCAAGAATCGACGCAACCCCCGGCTGCTGCTCGGTGACCTGGTGCGCGGCGTCAATCTGCCGCAGCCGTTCCGCGGCAATCTGCGGCGTCGGGTATTCGATGAGCATCAGTGTGGCCTCGCCCGCAGTTGCCGCATACTTGCCCATCACAACTTCCGCACCCGCCCTGAAATCCACCATCGAACCCAGCAGCGGCGATCCGGCCCGATCGAGCGTGACCGGACCCAGGATGTACTTCGTCGTGTTCTTCTCGAAATTCTTCTGGAAAGCCCGTTTCGGAAGATACGTGGGCAGCGAAGGCGGGTTGTTCCTGTTGCCCTCCGCTTGCGGCAGCAGCCCGGCCAGTTCCCGCAGTTGCGCCGCCGACATCACGCTCATTCTGTCGAACACGGCATCCACCAACACGTTTCCCTGATAGAACAGCACGCGGTTATTCAGAAAAGCCGCCTGCCTGCCAATGGTTTCCTCTCCCATTTCGTCGGAATAGTAATAAGTGAACGCGCCATAAGCGCCGCTGGCATCTTCAAATACCGCGGCTCTGATCACGAGGTTGCGGCCGTCGTCGCGAGTGTAAGCGGCCTTCTCCAAACGCACGAAGCCGTACTCTTTCAAGACGGGCGCGTTCACCGCATCAGCGGCGGCGGGATCGTCACTCCTGGCAACAGCGCCTTTCACCTGCCAGCCAGCAAACTCGGTGGGAAGAATTGGGGCCGCAGAAACAGGGTTTGCAGAGGCTGAAGCCGGCGTAGGCGGCTCAGCGGCAAAGCCAGCGCCACAAAGAAATATGCAGACAACGGAAAGTAATCGCGAGAATTTCATTCGAAAAAAGCACACTTCTGCTACCAGTTTAGACTACCGGCAGGCCGGGAAAGTTTCCACCCGGGCGGTTTAGCTCTTGGAGCGACGGGCGTCCTCGCCCGTCCACATTGAAGCTGCATAAGCGCTAAACTTAGCGAACGCGGCCGTCCCGCATGAGGCCGCGCACAGGCCGGCAGGAGCGTAGCGTGAAAGCAGCTTTGAAGCGCCACATACGAATGTTTATGAATATCTGGCCGCCGTTTCTGGGCGCGGGAATCCGCGTAAGGCGACTCGGATCCGACTGGACAGAAATTGATGTGGAGATGAAGCTTCATTGGTGGAACCGAAATTACGTTGGCACTCACTACGGAGGTTCGCTGTACTCCATGGCGGATCCGTTCTTTATGGTCATGCTGATTCAGAATTTGGGGAAGGATTACATTGTCTGGGACAAGTCGGCGAGCATCCGCTTCAAAAAGCCGGGACGCGGAACAGTTTCTGCCAGTTTCCGGCTGTCCCAAGAGCAGATCCGCGAAATCAGGCAAGCCCTGAATACCCATGAAAATGAGAAGATCGAGCGAACGTTCACGGTCGAGGTCAAGGACGAATCCGGGAGTGTCATTGCCGAGGTCGAGAAGTTGCTGCACGTCCGAAGGAAAGACCAAACTTCAAGCTGACCTACAAGTCCATCCGATTAGCATTCCTGGGATGTTTGCTACGCGCAGACTTATTGCCCGGCGCTGCTTCATTGCCCTTCGGGCTTGTCGATCTTGCTCGCCACTTTCACTCCGCTTAAGCCGCTGACGTACTTGGAGACACCTCGATACAGCGACTCGGCAATGCGCTGCCGGTGCTCGGAGGTTTCGAGCTTGCGCTCGTCGGTCGGATTCGACACAAACGAAATCTCGGCCAGAATCGAAGGCATATTCGCGCCGATCAGCACAATGAACGGCGCCTTCTTGATCCCGCGATTGCGGACACCGGCGTTGTTCAGGGCCAGCCCTCCGTAGAGCGATTCCTGCACGTCGCCGGCAAACTCGCGCGATTCGTCGATTTTGTCTTTCAGCGCAATCTTCTTCACCAGATCCTGCAGTTCGTGGATCGACTTCTCCGACACCGCGTTTTCGCGCGCGGCAACTTCCAGCGCTTCCGGCGATGAGGTGAAATTCAGGTAGTAGGTTTCGACGCCGCGCGCATCGGAATCGCGGCTCGAGTTGGCGTGGATCGAGATGAACAAATCCGCCCGCTCCCGGTTCGCAATCGCGGTGCGGGTTTCGAGGGGAATGAAGGTGTCGTCCTGGCGTGTATAAACAACTTCGGCGCCGAGCCGGGTGTCGAGCAAACGGCCGAGGCGCTTGGCCACGTCGAGCACCAAGTCCTTCTCGCACAGGCCATCGGGACCGATGGTGCCGGTGTCATGGCCCCCGTGGCCCGCGTCAATGACGATCTTGCCAATCTTCAGGCCGAGTGCGCGAGTCAAAGAGCGGTCGCCAGCGGCGGTGGGACGCGCTTCGCGGGTCTCAGGACGAAGATCCGCGGTGTCGGGAGCGGCCGCCGCTGCAGATGAACGAGACTTTTTTCGGCGCAGAGAAGAAGAAGATGATGATGATGATGATGATGATCGCGAAGGCGAATCCGATTTCGCCCGCTTCGCTTCGTCTGTGCCGGAGATGTTGGCGGTCTGGCCCGGCGTCACTTCGGGGCGGAGTTTTCCGTGCTCAAGCGCGGCGACCGTCGACGGCGCTCTGTCGTCCGCCTCGACGCCGTCCGGTTGAACGATCGTCTTCGGGATTCTGCGGTTCGACCCTTTGACGGCAACCGTGGTCTTGGTCACTCGACTGCCGCTCGATGGCTCCGCCGAGCCGGACGATGTGGAATCCGCGCTGCCATCCTCGGCGGGTAAATCGGTTTCGACCGGCCCCCGTTTCGTAGAACCAGCCGCATCTTTATCGGAGTCCTGCTGCCCTCTATGCCCGTCAGATTTCGCGTCTCCGCGCGACGACGCTGCCGCCTCGCTGGAATCATCGTCCGATTCCTGGGAAGCCGTCGTGGCCGTCTCCGGCTTAGCAATCACCGTCGCCCGGTTCTGTTTCCCGTGGTTGTCCTTTCCGTGGATATCAATGATGAGCCGGTACGGATCCGGCAGCAGGAAAGCGTCATAGCTTGCGAGGTCATCCACTTCCAGCACAATCCGCGTGCGCCCTGGCTGAAATTCGGCAACGCGAATTTTCTTCAGGAAGCCATCGTCGACGTCGAAGGTCTTGCCCACCAGGGTCGAAGCCAGTTTGGTGTCGTGCAGGTCGAAAAAAATGCGGTCTGGATGCGAGATCCGCTGCGAACCGAACTTCACTTCCTGCTCGACGTCAATGGCGACGCGCGTGTAGTCGGGCGTGGACCAGTGGCGAACCCCGGTAACGCGAGGCAACGCGCTGCGACGGGCGCTAGCGTCATTTGCGGATGCGGCAGAGTCGTCGGCGTTGGCGCTGGCGACATTGCCGGCACTGACGGTGGAAGACCCCCGCCTGCGCGCCGCCTTTTCGGCCGAGTGTTCCATTTCGTCGGCCGCAGCATCGATTTCCTTCACCGCCGCGCGGGCATCATCGGCTAGGCGGTTGCGCGGGTAGCGATGCAGAAAGTCTTCGAACGTCGTGCGCGCCTCTTCCGGATCGTTGAGATCGTCCTTGTAGATCTCGCCGATCGTGAAAAGGGCATCGAAGCGGTATTTGCTGCCGGGATATTCCTTGCGCAGGAAGCGGTACTGTTCGACGGCGCCGCGCAGAATCTTGTTGTCGTCAAAGCGCCGGCCCATCTCGACCATAAGTTCGGCCGTCGCCACCACGCTCGGGTCCGCCTTCGATGAGGCGGGAGAGCCGAAGTAGACGCGGCGGTACGAGTCGATCGCACGCTGGTATTCGCGCCGAGTACGCTCTCCAGCGGGACGGCCATTGAGAGCCTCCCGCATGCGTTCCGCTTTGCTGAATTGCTGCCGGGCCCAGGCGTCGTTGTGGCGGACGCGCGCCGATGCGGAAGCCAGCGGCAGCAGCACGAGCAACAACGCTGCGCCGAGGCGAAAGGCGCGGCCGCCTCGAATTAGGGTCGTAGAAGCCTGGGTCTTCACTTGCCGATTCCGTACCTACTGGTTGCGTTAACAGGCTGCGGAAGAACTCCGGTTTCGTATCAGGGTATCGCTTTAGCGATACCGCAAGTTCTTCTAAATTAGATGCCTCTTTAGGGGCTGGGCATCGAAAATCGACTTTTTCCGCAGTCTCCTTACTTTCACGACGCTCCCGCTACCACGGGAAACAGGTTATTCCGTATTGTTGATGTACAGCACGCCCCGAGCATCCCGCTGCACGTGGACTGGCTCGTGCACCGGGTTGCCAAAAATGGGTTCGCTGCCGCCGTTGTACAAGTTCGTGATCCGGCGAACGTAGTTCTGCGTTTCCCTGAAATGCGGAATGCCCGCACTCCGCGCCACCGCCCCCGAACCAGCGTTATAGGCGGCCAGACTGAGGCCGACGTCGCCGCCATAGCTGTCCAACAGTTTCCTTAGATGTCTAACCCCGGCATCCACGTTTTGTTGCGGATCAAAAGGATTGGAAACATTAAGCGAACGGGCGGTCGAAGGCATCAACTGCATCAGCCCCATCGCGCCCTTGCGCGACACGGCATTGGGGTTGAAATTTGATTCCACCTTGACCACCGACCGCACCAGGCTCGGATCCACGTTGTGCCGGGCGGCCGCCTCGTCAATCGCGGCGTCGATATCCTGCGCCGTAAAACCACGGTTGAGAGTCTCGTAAGTCTGCGCTCTGCCATCGAGATAGGTGTTGACTTCCGAAGCCGCCGAGCGCGCCGCCCGCATTACAGCTCCGCTGGTCGGAACCGGCTTGAAACGATGTTCGGTCACACTCCAATAAACCAGCCGAGACCGTGCGGGCATAGAAGCCTCCGCCTTCGAACCCGCGGAAGGCCCGTCCCCGTTAACATAGATCGTGCGGCCAGATTCGTCGGTGGTTGAAATAATAGTTCCCGATTGCGCGCGCGCCGTCGTCGTCGAAAAGAGCATAGAAAGAAAGGAGATCGCGGTTAAGCTGGTCATCAGCGCGATTTGCAGGCGCTTTCGCATAGAGTTCCAAATCGGCCAAAAGGCACACTTGCTCTAGGGCCCACCCTACCCGCGAACCTGCCGAAGAATCCAGAACCAGAGTACCGTGATTATAGGTTGCGCCGGGGACAGGGGCAATCTATCCGAAGGGCGTAGAACCACTGAAGTAATCTGCGTAAGTGACTGAAAGGACTTCATTTTGTTAAGAATTCTGCGTCCTGGAAGAGCGCGTGCGACAGCTGGACTTCTCGAATCGGCTAACAGGGGAACAGAACTCAGGAATCCAGCCCCGGAGGGGCGAACCAGCTTAGCCCAGCGGTTCAGCGCTGGGAAAATTGGAGTAAACGATTCGAGTCTCAGAGGAACGGCCCAGTTTCCATGCACGCTCTTTGAGGCCCCTGCGCGCTGCGTCACAAGTAAGATTGCAGAAGTGAAGCCCATGCCGGATTTGAGCAATTACGATCCGAGACCTCCGAGGTCGACGTGAATTCAGAAGCCCTACGCAAGCTGTTCGAGCAGGTTCGAAAGAAACGCCTATCACCCGACGATGCCGTCGAGCGCCTCCGCCACCTGCCCTTCGAGGACCTCGGTTTCGCCAAGGTTGACCATCATCGTGCCGTGCGCCAGGGTATGCCCGAGGTGATTTTTGCCCAGGGCAAAACGCCCAGCCAGGTTGCCGGCATCTTCCGCCGCCTCGCGGCTCACGGCGGCAACGTGCTGGCGACGCGAGCCACCGAGGAACAGTACGCCGCCGTCGCCGCCACTGTGGACCTAGCAGAGTATCGTCCGGTGGCGCGGGCCATCGTGCTCAAGCGCGATCGCAAGAAGCGCGGCAAGGGCGTGATCGTGGTCGTGTCCGCGGGAACCAGCGACATCCCGGTCGCCGAAGAAGCAGTCGTCACCGCGGAATTGATGGGGAACAACGTTCAGCATATCTATGACGTAGGAGTCGCGGGGATTCACCGCCTGCTAGCGCATCGCGGAGCGCTCGCAAAAGCGCGTGTGATCATAGTCTGCGCTGGAATGGAAGGCGCGCTGCCCAGTGTAGTCGGCGGCCTGGTAGGAGTCCCGGTGATTGCCGTCCCGACCAGCGTAGGTTACGGCGCCGCCTTCGAGGGCCTGGCCGCTTTGCTCGGAATGATGAACTCCTGCGCCTCCAACGTCAGCGTAGTAAACATTGATAACGGCTTCGGTGCAGGCTACGTCGCCTCGCTCATCAACCGCCGCTGATTTTGTGGCCAATGATCCACCTCTACCAACTGGTAAACAGCACCGGACTTGGGGCCCGAATCAAGGCAGAAGTGAAGCACGTTTGCGAGATCTGCCGAGCGAAACAACCGAGCGATCGCAATCCCGCCGTCTTCTGCTGCTACAATTTCTAGTTCGCCATCCTGCCCAGACGCCGCAAGCCGCGTCTCTACAAATGAGGTGTCTTCATGCCGGAAACTCTGCAGCTTTCGAATCCCACGCCACTCACCACTCTTACCGAAGACGAGATTCTGTTCCGCGACAACGTTCGCCAGTTTGCCGACGACAAGATTCGTCCGCTGGCAAAAGAAATGGACGAAAAGGCAGTCTTCGATCACGGCCTGATCGATCAGTTCTTTCAGCTCGGACTGATGGGCATTGAGATCCCGGAGCAGTACGGCGGGGCGGGCGGCAAGTTTTTTGAGGCGATCCTGGCAGTGGAAGAACTTTCGCGGGCCGACGCTTCCGCTGGTGTAATCGTGGACGTGCAGAACACACTGGTAGCAAATGCGATTCTGCGCTGGGCCAATGCAGATCAGAAGAAGCGTTACCTGCCGAAGATAGCGGCGGACACGGTCGGCGCATATGCGTTGAGCGAGGCGGGATCGGGATCGGACGCGTTTGCGCTGCAAACGAAAGCTGAGCTCAAAGGGAGTGACTTCGTTCTCAATGGACGCAAGCTCTGGATCACGAATAGCAAAGAGGCTGGATTGTTCATTCTGTTCGCCACCGTGGATGCGACGAAGGGCTACAAGGGGATCACGGCGTTTCTGATCGAGAAAAACTTCCCCGGTTTCACCGTCGGCAAAAAGGAAGACAAGCTGGGGATTCGGGCTTCGTCAACCTGCGAACTGGTTCTGGAAGATTGCCGCGTGCCCAAGGAGAACGTGTTCGGCGAGGTTGGCAAAGGATACAAGATCGCGATCGAGACGCTGAACGAAGGCCGCATCGGAATTGGTGCGCAGATGCTGGGCGTGGCGCGCGGCGCGTTGGAATGCGCCGCCAAATATGCGCAGGAGCGCACGCAATTCGGCAAGCCGATTTCGGAATTTCAGGGGATTCAGTTCCAGATCGCGCAGATGGCCACCGAGATCGAAGCGGCGCGGCTGATGGTTTATAACGCAGCCCGTATGAAAGATGCCGGCGTAAATTTCGTGAAAGAAGCCGCCATGACCAAGCTCTTCACGTCGCAGGTGGCGGAACGTGTGACGTCGCTGGCAATCGAAGTCTACGGTGGATACGGTTTTACAAAAGATTATCCGGTAGAAAAATATTGGCGCGATGCGAAGATCGGAAAAATCTATGAGGGCACGTCGAACATGCAACTGGCAACGATCGCGAAGCTGGTGATGTCCAAGTAAAAGCGATAACCACAGAGGGCACGGGGGAACGCAGAGGGAAAATCATTAGACAAGGAAGACGCATGGCCACCTTTTCTCCAGATGCGCTCGCCGCGACGGCTGTTGAGTTGGAAAACGCTGGCGCGGAGCCGATCTCTCGTGAAGCGGCTTGTCGGCTGCTGCGATCGGACGACGACATGCTGCCCTCCCTGCTCTCGGCGGCGCAACTCGCCCGCGCGAGATTTAAGCCCGGAATCATCACGTATTCGCGCAAGGTGTTTCTTCCCCTGACAAATCTTTGCCGCGACTACTGCGGCTACTGCACGTTCCGGCGCGATCCCGGCGAGCCCGGTGCCCACACCATGGCTCCGGACGAAGTGATGGAAGTCGTGCGCGCGGGAGAGCGCATGGGATGTACCGAGGCGTTGTTCAGCTTGGGAGACAGGCCGGAGCTGCTTTTTCTCGAGATGCGCGATACGCTGCGGCGCTTCGGATACAAATCGACGCTGCATTATCTGGAAGCGATGTGTGAGAAGGTGCTTCGCGAATCGAGCCTGCTTCCGCATCCCAATCCCGGACTGATGAGCGCGGAATGGCTGGAACGGCTGTCCCGCGTCGCTCCCAGCATAGGGCTCATGCTGGAAACGACCAGTGCGCGACTGCTCGCGAAAAATGCCGCGCATGACAACGCTCCCGACAAGGAACCGGCGAAGCGCCTGCGTGTAATTGAAGATGCGGGACGGCGGAAAATTCCTTTTACCACGGGAATTCTGATTGGAATTGGCGAGACGCCGGAAGAGCGCGTGGATGCGCTGATCGCGATCCGCAATTTACATGCGAAGTATGGGCATATTCAGGAAGTAATCGTGCAAAACTTCCGCGCCAAGAGTGGCACGCCGATGGCCCACTGGCCGGAGCCGGACCGCGGGGAAATGCTGCGCACGCTGGCCGTGGCGCGCCTGCTGATGCCGGAGATGAATATTCAGGCGCCGCCGAATCTCTCCGATCCGCACTATGCCGATCTGCTCGAGGGCGGCATCAATGACTGGGGCGGAGTTTCGCCGCTGACGCCGGATTTCATCAATCCGGAAAAGCCGTGGCCGCATCTGGAAGAATTGCGACAGCGTACCGAAGCGAAAGGATTTGAGTTGCGCCAGAGGTTGCCGGTTTATCCAGAGTTCGCAAAAGAGTTCACAAAACAGTTCGCGGAACAAGCAGCGGCATCAAGCGATTTGCTGGCCGAGCGCCTGAGCGCCGCCGCAGACGCTGAGGGCTACGCTAGGAGGGCGGCATGATCACGGTTCTGACCGGCGGCACGGGCGGCGCCAAGTTCGTAGATGGACTTCGGCAGATCGTTCGTCCGGAAGAATTGACGATCATCGTGAATACCGGCGACGACTTGCTGTGGTGGGGATTGTACGTTTCGCCCGATCTCGATTCCATCACTTACATGCTGGCAGGGAAACTGAGCCAGGAGCGTGGCTGGGGCGTGAAGGGCGACACTTTCTTTTGCCTGAACGCCATGGCGCAACTGGGACAACCGATTTGGTTTCATGCCGGCGATCGCGATCTGGCCACGCACATTTTTCGCTCGAAGCTGCTGGCTGACGGCAAGACGCTCAGTGAAACCACGTCCGAGATCGCGACCAGGCTTGGAATCAAGACACGCATCCTGCCGATGAGCAATTCGCGCGTGGAGACGCGGGTTCTGACTCCGATGGGAGACCTGAGCTTTGAAGAATATTTCGTCCAGCGTTGGTATCAGGATCCCGTGGAATCGGTTCGGTTCGCCGGCGCCTCCGATGCGGAACCCGCGCCGGCAGTGATCGAAGCCATCCGCTCGGCAGATCTTGTGCTACTGGCGCCGAGTAGTCCAGTAACCAGCATCGCGCCGATTCTCGCCGTGCCGGGAATTCGCGAAGCGCTGCGCGAAAGCCGCGCCCGCATTGCGGCCGTGAGCCCGATTGTGCGAGGAGCCGCGGTCTCGGGGCCCGCAGGAATACTCATGGCGGCGCAAGGCTTCGCCGTTTCGATTGCCGGGGTTGCCGACTTCTATCGCGACTTCCTGGATTTGCTGGTGGTCGATTCCGAGGATGCCGCGGCTACCGAAGAATTGCGCAAGACTGGCATGCGTGTGCATTGTACCCCGACCATCATGCGCAAGAATGAGGACAGAGTCGCGCTGGCAAAGAGCGTTCTGGACGCGGCGATGCAACCTCCGTCCGCTCCGGCCGAGGTGGAGCGGCCATGATTCTGGTCCCGGTGAAAAACCTCGCCGACGCCAAGCAGCGGCTGTCACCTATTTTGAGTCCGGAAGAACGTTTCGCGCTGGCGCAGGCGATGTGCGAGGACGTGCTGCAAGCGCTGGCGCACTGGCAAAGCCGGCCTGCCGTTGCGGTGGTGACGAGTGATTCATTTGCGTGCGGATTGGCGGCGCGTTTCAATTTCGAGGTCGTTGCCGACGACAACTCCGGAGAGACCAGTGCCATCGAGATGGCAACGGCGATATGCACTGAGCGTGGAGCGGGCAGCACCCTGGTGGTTCCGGCAGATATTCCTTTGATCGACAGTTCGGAACTTCAGAAGATCGTGGATTGCGCTCCTCCCGGTGGTGCGGTGCTGGTGCCGGACGCGGCGGGGCGCGGCACGAATGCAGCCTGGCGGTCCCCGGGTGATTTGTTCCCACTTCGCTTCGGGAACGACAGCTTCTTGCCACACCTGGCTGCGGCCAAGGCAACGGGCCTGCCTTGTGTTGTGCTCAAACTGCCGGGGATTGCGCGGGATGTCGATCGTCCCGAAGATCTTCGCGAACTGGCGGCTGTCCATGGAGAACGGCAATCGCAGAAGCTGGTGCGAAGCTGGAACCTCGGCAGCCGGAATCAGGCCTAACATGGTCAGGTCCACCATGGGGTCCGGCATCGGTAAGCGCGAAGCTGGGGAAGTGCGCATTCTTCCGGTCGCTGTCAATGGAGAAATCCGCGCCGGCGAATCGCTGTGCGCGAGGCTGTTGGCGGCGGCGCGAAGCTCGGGACTGCGCTTTCAGGACGGCGACATCCTGATCGTGAAGCACAAGGTTGTTTCGAAGGCGGAAGGCGCGTTGGTCGCGCTGGATGAGATTCGGCCCTCGGCGGCTTCAAAGCTTTGGGCTCGACGCTACGGGCTTGATGCACGCGTCAGTGAATTGGCGGTACGTGAGAGTCGTCGAATCGTGCGGCGAAAGCGCGGTGTGCTGATCACCGAGACGAGGCACGGGTTCGTTTGCGCGAACAGTGGCGTGGATGTTTCGAACGTGGATGGCGGGCGGCACGCGGTATTGCTGCCGGTCGATCCGGATCGTTCCGCGGCAAGGTTGCGGCGAGAGTTGAAGGAGCAGCTTGGGATCGAGATCGCGGTCATCGTCAGCGATAGTTTCGGACGTCCGTGGCGAGAAGGCCTGACGGAAGTGGCGATTGGCGCCGCTGGGATACGGCCTTTGGTCGACTACCGCGGACGCCGCGATCCACACGGCTACTCGCTGCACGCGACGGTGGACGCGGTAGCGGACGAACTGGCTTGTGCGGCGGGACTGGTCTGCGGCAAGCTGGCAGGCACTCCCGCGTGCATCATTCGCGGATATTCCTATCACCGCGAAGGCCGCCGAGGAAGCGGTGGGGCGCGGGCACTGATCCGGCCCGCGCAGAACGATCTTTTTCGATAAGAGCTTTCGATAGGAGAATGTTATGGCCTGCCAGGCTTCAGAACTCGAGCAATTCCCAGCGCTGACTTGGGACCAGATCGCGCCAGAAGCTTCCGTGGCAATTCGTAACGCCTTGGAGCGCGTGCTGGAAACGCAAGACGGAGCATGTCTGAGGGACGAGGAGCGCTACGCCTTGGCGAACTGCCACGGGGCAAACTGTAATGGTGCGGACTTATTCGCCTTGCTGATAGCCGCAGATACTCTTCGACGCGACCTGGTCGGCAACATCGTCAGCTACGTGGTGAACCGCAATATCAATTTCACGAACGTCTGTTTCGTGGGGTGCAAATTTTGCGCGTTCAGCCGCGGGCCGCGGGAAGCCGACTCCTATTTTCATTCGCTGGAAGACATGGGGCGCAAAAGTAAAGAAGCGTGGGAACTGGGCGCCACCGAAGTCTGCATTCAAGGCGGGCTGCCGCGCGATCTGCCGCCGTTTTACTACCGCGACATTCTGCGAGCCGTCAAGAATGCTGTGCCGAGTATGCACATCCATGCGTTTTCTCCGATGGAAATTGTGTACGGCGTGGAACTGACCGGCATGAAGCTGGCCGACTATCTTATGATGCTGCGCGATAACGGACTGGACACGCTGCCGGGCACGGCCGCCGAGATTCTGGATGACGAAGTGCGTTATGTATTGTCGCGCAACAAACTTTCGTCAGCCGGATGGCAAGAGGTGATTCGCACGGCGCACGCGTGTGGAATCCCGAGCACCTCGACGCTGATGTACGGCCACAGGGAAACACCTGACCACTGGGTACGGCAGTTGTCCTTGTTCCGGCAGATTCAAGCTGAGACCGGCGGCTTCACCGAGTTCGTGCCGCTTGGCTTTGTGCACCAGAACACGCTTTTGTTCCAGCAGGGCCTGGCGCGCACGGGGCCGACGCTCGCCGAACACCTCAAGATTCACGCGCTCGCCAGAATTCTGCTCGCGGGCTCGATTCATAACATCCAGGTCTCGTGGGTGAAGCTGAACCGCAAACTTTCGCAGCTTTGCCTGCAGGCTGGCGCCAACGACTACGGCGGAACGCTGATGGAAGAAAATATCTCGCGTGAGGCCGGAGCTGACGCGGGCCAGTACACCAGTCCAGAAGACTTCCAGGCGTTGATTCTGGAGATCGGACGCATTCCGGCGGAGCGCAACACAAAATATTCGCGCATGAAAATCAAGCTGCCGGTGGAATCTTTTTCTTCCGAACGCGCGCTGGTTTCGGAGTTCGCATGAACGCCCGCATGAGCCGCGCCATCGCCGTCATCGGGGGCACTGGCCCGGCTGGTACGGGGTTGGCGTTGCGCTGGGCGCGCGCGGGAGAGACTATCATCATCGGCTCGCGCGATGCCGCGCGGGCACAGCAAACGGCAGAGACAATCCGCAAACGTGTCGGTGCAAATGCTCACGTTTCCGGAATGGAAAATTCGGCGGCCTGCGCCGCCAGCGATCTGCTGGTGCTCACCGTGCCGTTCGAAGGGCAGGCAGCTCTGCTCAAGCAGTTGAGGCCGGCGATCCGTCCGGGCAGTGTGTTGATTGATGCCACCGTTCCTTTGGCTGCGAGCGTAGGCGGACGTGCCAGCCGCACCCTTGGCGTGTGGCAAGGCTCGGCCGCGCAACAGACGGCGGAACTGGTTCCGAAGGGCGTCTCCGTCGCGGCGGCCTTCCAGAATATTTCAGCGGATGTGCTCAACGGCGACAGTAATGATGACGTGGATTGCGACGTGATCGTATGCAGCGACGATCCGAATGCCACGCAGGTTGCGATGGAACTCGCCGCCAAGATCGCGCGCGTGCGAGCGATTGATGGGGGCAAGCTTGAGAATGCGCGCATTGTCGAGCAGATCACCGCGCTGCTGATCGGTCTCAACATACGGCACAAAGGCCACGGCGGAATACGGATCACGGGGCTGCCCGACGCCGCGTACAAGATGGGGCTGGTTACCCAATAGCGCGATTCAGTCGGATTGTGTTTAACTTTTCAGTCGTCCACAAAGTTCACTTCAAGACGAGGGGATTCATGCGTAGGAGACTGTTTTCGTTCTTATTCTGCTTTCTGCTGCTGGCTATTTCCACCGCTTCCGCCAAACGCGCCTTTACCATCGAAGATTTTTACCACATTCGCGGAATCGAAGACTTGCACTTATCTCCCGATGGCAAAACCGTCCTGTTCACGCTGCACACGAGCGACCTGGCGAAGGCCAAGCGCACCGCGCACGTCTGGCTGATGGATGCCGACGGCAAGAACGCGCGCCAGTTTACGTTTGGCGAAAAGGGTGAATCGTCGCCCATCTTCTCACCCGACGGCAAGCGGATCGCCTTCATCAGCTCGCGCGATGGTAAGGACAATGACAACGACAATCTCTACGTCATGTCTGCGAGCGGCGGCGAAGCCCGGCAACTCACCAACATTTCCACCGGAGTTTCCGATCCGCTCTGGTCTCCGGACGGCAAATGGATCGCGTTTTCGAGCGACGTCTATCCGGAATGCAGCGCCGACGATGCTTGCAACAAGAAGATCGAACAACGCTGGAGCAAGGGCCCGCTCCATGGTCATATGGCCGACGGGCTGTTGTACCGGCATTGGACGCAATGGAAAGACGGTAAGCGCACGCACATCCTGCTGGCCGATGTTTCCAGTGGCGCGGTGCGCGACCTGACGCCCGGTGATTTCGATTCGCCTCCCTTCCAGCTCGGCGGCTCTTTGCAATACGATTTCTCTCCGGATAGCACGGAACTCGCCTTCGACTCCAATCATGACCGCGACCTCGCGTCGTCCACAAACAGTGACGTGTGGATCGTGCCGCTCTCTGGCAATCAGCCGCCACGCAACATCACTGCTTCGAACCCTGCTTTCGACGGCCATCCAAAATACTCGCCCGACGGAAAATACATTGCGTATCAACTGCAAAAGCAACCCGGCTATGAATCCGACCTCTTTCGCCTGGCCATCTACGATCGCTCCGCCGGCACGTCACGCGTGCTCACTGAGTCTTTCCGCAACTGGGTAGACGCCTTCCAATGGGCCTCCGACTCGAAATCTCTCTATTTCACCGCTCCGGTCGAAGGCGACAATCCTATCTTCCGCGTGACCCTCGACTCCGGCTCCATTCAGCAGGTATTGGTGGATCGTGCCATCGACTCCTTCGATCTCGCCCGTGACAGCCGCCGCATCATTTACATCCGGCGTTCCGTTTCCGATCCGGCGGAAATTTTTGCGGTGGATTTGGCTGACGGCAAATCCTTGCCGCCACAACGCCTCTCTCAATTCAACGACGAAGTCGCCAACGATGTGGACCTCCGCCCGGCCGAGCGCATGTGGGTGAAGGGAGCCGATGGAGCGAAGATAGAAGTCTTCATCGTCAAACCCCATAACTTCGATCCCTCCAAGAAATATCCGCTCATCCTCAACGTGCACGGCGGGCCGCAGATGCAATGGCAGGACGCCTTTCGCGGTGACTGGCAGGTTTATCCCGGCGCTGGTTACGTTGTCGCTTTCGCCAACCCCCACGGATCCACGGGCTATGGCCAGGATTTCACGGCTGAAATTTCGGGAGACCATGGGGGCAAGGTGTTTGAAGACCTGATGAAGGTCACCGACGAACTGATCAAGCTTCCGTACGTCGATGCCGACCGCACGGGCGCCATGGGCTGGTCCTACGGCGGTTACATGATGGACTGGTTCGAGGGCCACACCAACCGCTTCAAGGCCATCGCCTCGATGATGGGTGTCTTCGATCTCCGCTCCATGTACGGCGCAACCGAAGAACTATGGTTCCCCAAGTGGGACTACAAAGGTCAGCCGTGGAACTCCGACCAGTACGAGAAGTTTTCGCCCTCCTACTTTGTGAAAAACTTCAAGACGCCCTGCCTGGTGATCTCCGGTGAGCGCGACTATCGCGTCCCCTACACGCAATCACTTCAGATGTTTACCTCGCTGCAAGAAATGAGTGTCCCTTCCCGGCTGATCGTCTATTCCGACGCCGGCCACTGGCCCAGTTGGTATGAAATGGCTCTGTACTACACCGCGCACCTCGAGTGGTTCCATCAGTATCTGGGAGGAGACGCGCCACCATGGTCAACGGAGCAATTCCTGCGCAACGCCGTCTTTGACAAAGAGACGGGGCAACGGATCAAGTGACACATGGCTGCGGAACCTCTCCGGCCTATTCGTCCACCGGCTGCGCGTCCAGTTCCTGGGGAGGATCGCCTCCGGCCAGGCCCTGGGCGATGATGAGGCGCCGGGCTTCGATGCGCAGCTTGGGCAGCGCGCGTCCGAACCAGATTGCACCGAGGACGCAAGCCACGCCTCCGACGGCAACCGTGAAGGGCGCGCCGAGGCGGTGCGCCAAGGCTCCGCCAAAGAAAGCTCCGAAGGGAGCCATTCCCATGAACATCATTGAATAAACGGACATGACGCGGCCGCGCAGTTGGTCGGGGACCATGGTTTGGACCAGCGTGTTCGAGCAAGCCATCTGCAACATCATCGAATAACCGGCGGGCAACAGGAGCGCGACCGACAACCAGAATGAACGCGAGAACGAAAAAAGAAACAGACTGATCCCGAAGCTTCCACAGGCGAATGCCACCCACCGCCCGAGCCCTTTCACGCCGGTTTTGGCGGCTAGGGTCAGGGCGCCGAACAGCGCGCCTACGCCGGTGGCGCCCATCAGGATACCGAGGCCGCGTGCGCCGCCATGCAGAATTTTGTCGGCGAAAACCGGCATCAGCACGGTGTAGGGCATACCGACCAGGCTTATCAAGCCAAGCAGCAACAGCAGTGCGCGAATGACCTTCGTGTGGTTGACCCAGCGAAAGCCTTCGATGATGTCTTCGATCGGCGAGCGCCTGCTGGCACGCGGGGCGCAGTGCACGTGCATCAGCGACAGGCCGACGATCACAGCGATGTAGCTGATTGAATTGGCGGCAAAGCACCAGCCTTCGCCGATTTTCGCCACCAAAATTCCGGCTATGGCTGGGCCGATGATGCGCGCGCCATTGAACATCGAGGAATTCAGCGCGATGGCGTTCATCAGGTCCTCCTTGCCGACCATGTCAACGAGGAAGGACTGCCGGCCGGGAATATCGAACGCGTTCACCACTCCGAGCAGGGCGGCAAGAACAAAGATGTGCCACACATGGACGCGTCCGCTTAGCGTGAGCCAGGCCAGAATCCCCGCGAGGATCATGGCAGCGGTCTGGGTGGCGATTATGAGTCGCTGGCGATTGACGCGGTCGGCGGTAATCCCGCCAAAAGGAGCAACGAGGAAGACGGGAATCTGGCTGGCAAAGCCGACGCTTCCCAGCAACAGCGCAGACTTCGTCATGCTGTAGACGAGCCACGCCTGGGCCACGGTCTGCATCCAGGTGCCGATGAGAGAGATAAGTTGTCCGCCGAAGAAGAGCTGAAAATTGCGGTGGCGCAAGGCGCGCAGGGTTGTGGCCCATTTCGGCAGGGGCGCGGTTTTTGCGTCCGTTGCTTCAGCCGTGGCGGAATTTTGCGCCTCAGTCACTCTTCTAGAACTTTTTCACATCTTGGGGATGAGGGCAACCGGCCGGAGGATGAGGCAATGGGACATTGAGGCATTGAATCATTGAGTCAATGTCTCAATGATTCGATGCAGCAGATTTCCACAGCTCCGCCGGGTGACCGACTTGGAACTTCCCTGCCGGGTCGATCCGCGATAGAGTTGGGTTCCACTGAACGGAGAGATCCGAGATCTGGGAAGGATCAATGATGAGCACAGATCCCAATCGTCTTGAACGCCGAGGCGCCCAGCGCTTCGAAATGCACCTGCCGTTGGCGGTTCGCTTCGATGGACGGACTGTACCCGGATTTACTCAGGACTTGAGTGGCCGTGGAATTTTCTTTTACGCCGAGACGACGCTCGCGGAAGGGGCGATCGTGGAATTGACTTTCACCATGCCCTCCGAAATCACCTTAGCGGAAAACATGCCTGTTCGGTGTCGTGGGCGGGTGTTGCGCGCCTCGGCTTCCCAGGCAGGTCATTCCCAAGCGGGTCAGCGAAACGGGATCGCCGTGCAGTTCGATTCCTACGAGTACTTGCCCACCAACGAGCCGCTCACTCAATTCGTGCGAGTTTCGGCTGCAAGTGCAGCCGGAGCGACTTCTGGCCCGGCTTCGCGCTGAAACCTTGTTTTCCGATGCCTCGGTAGTGGATCTGTTTCCGAGTATGCCGTCCCTCGGAATCGCCGACTCACCCCTTGAGCTATAATCCCCTCCAACCAATGGCCCTAACCTCTGGCACGAAACTTGGTCCCTACGAAATCCAGTCCCCGCTGGGCGCCGGCGGAATGGGCGAAGTTTACCGCGCTCGCGACACGCGCCTCGATCGAACCGTCGCAGTTAAGATTCTGCCGGCGCATCTTTCTTCGAATCTCGAGGCAAAGCAGCGCTTCGATCGCGAAGCCCGCGCCATTTCTTCCCTGAACCATCCCAACATCTGCACCCTGCATGACGTCGGGCACCAGGACGGGACGGATTTCCTGGTCATGGAATACCTCGAAGGCGAAACCCTGGCGGACCGGCTCACGAAAGGACCGCTGCCGCCCGAACAGGTGCTGAAGTATGGGATCGACATCTGCGAGGGCTTGGAGAAAGCGCACAAGAGCGGAGTGATCCACCGCGACCTGAAGCCGGGCAACATCATGCTGACCAAGTCCGGCGCCAAGCTGATGGACTTCGGATTGGCCAAGGCCACGCCGGCCCAAGTGCCGCCTGTGTCCAGTTTGACCATGACGATCTCCGGGCCCTCGGCAGGTCAGCCTCAACCATTGACCGCGCAGGGCATGGTGCTGGGCACGTTCCAATACATGTCACCGGAGCAGTTGGAAGGGAAAGAAGCCGACGCGCGCTCCGACATCTTCGCCCTGGGAGCGGTGTTGTACGAAATGGCCTCGGGCAGGCGCGCCTTCACGGGCAAGAGCCAGGCCAGCATTGTCGCCGCGATTCTGGCGTCCGACCCGCAGCCCATTTCGGCGGTACAACCTATGTCGCCGCCCGCGCTCGATCGCGTGGTCAGAACCTGCATGGCGAAGGATCCCGACGACCGCTGGCAGACGGCGCACGACGTCAAACTGCAACTGCAATGGATTGCCGAAGGCGGCTCGAAGGCAGGCGTCCCCGCGCCCGTGGCGGCACGGCGACGAACCTCGCAGAAACTGGCGTGGATCGTGGCAGCTCTGGCTGCCGCAGCTGCCATCGCACTGGGTATTGGCTTTGTGTTGCGCGCGCGCGCACCCGCGCCCGTCCGTCCGTTGCGAGTAAGCATTCTGCCGCCAGAGCAGCACACTTTTGATCCGCTGAGCATTGCCCTTTCGCCCGATGGCACCAAGCTGGCGTTTGTGGCAACGGCCTCCGGCGGGGCGCCCCAACTGTGGGTGCGCCCCCTGGATTCGACAGCCGCCCAGCCGTTGGCCGGGACGGACGATGCCAGTTTCCCCTTCTGGTCGCCGGACAGCCGCAGTCTGGGATTCTTTGCCCAAGGAAGACTGAAGATCATCGATGCGAGCGGAGGAGCCGTGCAAACCCTGGCCGACGCTCCCCAGCCTCGCGGCGGCGCCTGGGGAGCAGATGGCACGATTCTGTACACCCCCGACACCACATCAGCGTTGCTCCGCATCCCGGCGGCTGGCGGAACACCATCACGCGCCATAGGCCAGGAAAAGGCAGCCTCAGCCGTCGGTTCCCCGCGCTGGCCTGGATTTCTGCCCGACGGAAGGCACTTTATCTTTTTTCAATTCGCACCTGACAACCAGGGAGGAGCCCGGGGAAGCATTCATCTGGGCGCGCTCGATTCGCAGCAGGACACAACCTTGGTGGGCTCGGATTACCGTGGCCAATACGCCAGCGGACATCTGGTGTTCGTCCAGGGTGGGAATCTGATGACGCAGAGCTTCGATGAGAAGAGACTGAAATTGGCTGGGAATCCTGTGCCCATCGCCGAGCAGGTCCGCGGTGAAAATCGGGGAGCGGCTGCGTTCTCACTCTCGAACGAGGGCAAGCTTATCTTCGCTGGCGGGCAGGCTTCTACTCTCGACCTGGCATGGTACGACCGCAGCGGGAAGAAGGGCGACACTATTGACAGCGGAACCTTCCAGGACGCCCACATCTCGCCCGACGGAAAGAAGGTTTCGGCGGCTCGCGCCGACGCTGCAGGACACCTGGAGATTTACATCTACGACCTGGCCCGCGGCACCAAGTCACAATTTAGCTTCTCGCAGTCGAGAGACGACGACCCCGTCTGGTCTCCGGATGGGAACACCATTGTTTTCGACTCCGCGCGCAACGGCAAGATTGACCTGTACACCAGGCCGGCCAATGGCTCCCGCCAGGAGGAATTGCTGTATCACGACGATCTGAACAAGTACCCCGGCAGTTGGTCCTCGGACGGAAAATACATCGTCTACGAAACCTTTGCCAACAGCCACTTCGATCTATGGGTGATGCCCATGTTCGGTGACCGCAAACCCTATGCTTTCCTGCAGGAAAAGTACAATACCCGTTATCCCGTGTTTTCGCCGGATACAAAATGGATGGCTTTTACGTCGTTCGAGGCCGGGCATGCCCAAGTCTACGTCGTGGCCTTCCCGAAACCTGGAGGCAAGTTCCTGGTGGGGGACGGCGCGGAAGCAGTATGGAGCAGCAACGGCAAAGAAATCCTCTACCGGGATGACCACTCGCGAATTGCCTCGGTGGAAGTCACTGCGCACGGCGACAGCGTGGAACTGGGTAAGCCGCAAATTCTGTTTCCCGCACAGCCCGGCCAATTCGAGGCCAGCGCCGACGGCAAGCGTCTGCTTATGATGCAAGCGCCAGTGGAGAATTCGTCCAGCCTGACCCTGGTGGTGAATTGGCCGCAGGAACTCAAGAAATAGAAGCCGCTCTTTCCTGCTGAACTCCTGGGCTTCGAGTCACCACGACTCCCCAATTGTCACCTGCCCGGAAACTGAGCCACTAGCGTCCCTTTTCAAGCGCTGGCCTTTGCCTTACAATGAATTAAATTAGCAATCTGGCGGGTCGTTTCCATATGATTAAGGATTCGCTGGCGACCTCTGCTTCGTCAGAAGTCCCTTTCGATTACGAAGGTCACTTGGCCCGGGGCGCTGGAAGTTTGTAGCATGAGAATGGACACTGAGAATCGAGTCATGCCCGGGATCGCTGTCGCCCTCCTTACCGAGGACCGCGAACAATCCGTCGTACTGAACAGCCGGGTGGAGAGCACGAACCTTGCCCGTACGGCATTGAGCCACGTCGGGTTCCCCCTGGGAGCGGGCGATGCCGTCTTGCGTCAATTGCAGGATCAGCGCGTCGAAGTCGTCCTGGTGAATATCGATCCCCAGAATCCGCAGCGAGCTATTCGCGCCATCGAACTGATCCACGCCAGCATTCCCGAAGTCACGATTTTTGCCGTCGGCGAGATCAACCAACCCACCAACATTGTTTCCGCCATGCGAGCCGGCGCGCGTGAGTTTCTGGATCATGCCGCCAGCCGCGAAGCCCTGATCGAAGCCTTCACTCGTTTCTCGGCCACATTGAGCCGTGCGCAGCGCAGTGCCAGCAAGGCCCGTGTGCTCACTTTTCTGAACGCCAAGGGCGGAGCCGGTGCCACCACCATGGCGGTGAATACCGCCGTCGCACTGCAGGAGACTCACGGGCGTGTAGTGTTAGTGGATTTCGCTCCCATCGGCCATACTGCCCTGCAACTGAATCTGCGGCCTCAATTCACATTGATCGATGCGTTGCAGAACCTGCATCGCATGGATAGTTCGCTCCTCGATGGCCTGATGACGCCTTATCGCAATGGCCTTCATCTGCTGGCTGGCGCTCAGCAACCGCACAACAGTGTCCCGACCGCGTCGGAACTGGCTCGTCTGTTCGATCTACTGGTAAGCCAGTATCACTTCGTCGTACTCGATTGCTCGGGCCGGCTGGATGGCACCACACAAATGATCTGCGACCTCTCGAATGCTGTGCTGCTGGTCACGCAGACCGACGTCGTTTCCCTCTGGAGCGCGGGCCGCATCCACGCCTTCCTGCAGGAAGGAGCGGGCCGCGATCGCCTGCGAATCGTGCTTAACCGTTACAAAAAGATTCCCGGCTTCACCGACGAGGATGTCGAAAAAGCCACCAACTGTAAGGTGCTCTGGAAGGTGCCCAACGCTTTCCAGGTCATCGGACCCGCGATTGACAAGGGTAGCCCGGTGGCCTTGCAGGGGAATCATGAAATCGGCCGCTCCTATCAAGGATTAGCCGCCGAGCTAGCCGGCGCGACCACGTCCGCCGAAGGCGCCCTCTCGCTGCTCTACCAGCACGACAAGGGCGACAGCAAGAAACGTGCCGCTGGCCACCTGGTCGTCTCGCCGATGCGCGCCGGGCAATAGATCCCACTTTTCGATCCTCGCAACTCTGGGTTTCACTTCTGCAATCTGACTGCTTGCCTCTACAATTTTTGGGCTTTGTTAGAATCAAGGTTCACCAATGACGCCGAAAACCGTTGCAATCCTTTATCAGATGATCGCCTTCCTGTTTGCGATCAGCGTGCACGAGTCCGCCCATGCCTGGACCGCGTCACGCTGTGGCGATCCGACGGCGCGCATGCTGGGGCGGGTGTCGCTGAATCCGATTCGCCACATCGATCTGTTTGGCACGATCATACTGCCGCTGGTCGCGGCCATCAGCGGCATCCCATTGCTCGGTTGGGCCAAGCCCACACCGGTGGACCCCCGAAATTTTCGCCATCCCGTGATGGACGACATTCTGACCTCAGTGGCGGGTCCAGTCAGCAACTTCATCGTTGCCACCGGGGCGCTCCTACTTCTTGGCGGCATCTCACTTTCATCGGCCTCCGGACACACTCTGGTCATGGGATTGCCGGGTGGTTCCGACGGCGCTTCCGATTCCGCCTTGACGCCCGTCGCTATGCTGCTGTATGCACTCATGATCATCAACATCGTTCTGGCAGTCTTCAACCTGATTCCCGTCCCGCCGCTCGATGGCAGCCACGTACTGCGGCATTTCTTGCCGGATTCAGTGGGGATGGTGTACGACCGCATCGGTATCTTCGCACTGCTGGCGCTGGTGTATCTGGGCGGAGAACTGCTCTGGAGCTTGATCCGTCCGTTTGTTGACTTCTACCGCTGGATGCTGGGCAAATTCTGAATGACAACTCCTTCCAAGAAACGCGTGCTGAGCGGAATGCGCTCGACCGGCAAACTGCACCTGGGAAACTACGTTGGCGCGCTCGAAAACTGGGTCCGCATGCAGGAGCAGTACGACTGCTTTTTCTTTATCGCCGACTGGCACGCGCTGACCACCGACTACGCGGACACGTCGCGGCTGAAAGAGAACTCGGTCGAGGTGCTGCTGGATTGGCTGGCGGCGGGCCTTGATCCCGCGAAGTGCGTGATGTTCATCCAGTCCCATGTGCCGGCGCATGCGGAATTGCACCTGCTGCTTTCGATGATCACTCCCCTCGGCTGGCTGGAACGCGTCCCGACATACAAAGAGCAGAAGGAAAACATCAAGGAAAAAGATCTGGGCACTTACGGCTTTCTTGGTTATCCCGTTCTGCAGTCGGCGGATATTTTGATTTATAAGGCTGATTTTGTGCCCGTGGGCGAAGATCAGGTGGCGCACGTTGAACTGACCCGTGAGATCGCGCGCCGGTTCAACGCATTCTACACGTATGCGCAGCCGATGGTGACCGACACGACTCACTTGACGCAGAGTCAAAGGGAGTTTCTGATTTCCAGTGGAACGGAAATAACGCCGGATACCGATTACATTTTCCCTAGAATCGTTTTCCCCGAACCGGCGGCCCTGCTCACGCCCGCTCCCCGCCTGCCCGGTACCGACGGCCGCAAGATGTCGAAGTCATACGACAATGCTGTCCTGCTCACTGATCCCGAGCCCGTGGTACGGCAAAAATTGAAGACGATGGTCACCGATCCTGCCCGGGTGCGCCGCACCGATCCCGGTAATCCTGATGTGTGCCCGGTGGGTGATCTGCACAAAATATTCAGCACCCAAGAGACGATCGCGAAAGTATACGAAGGCTGCCGGTCGGCCGGAATCGGGTGCATCGAGTGCAAGAGTTGGGTCGCCGATGCCCTGGTAAAGATTCTCAACCCGATGCAGGAGCGCCGAAAAAAATACGAGGACAATCCGCGCCTCGCCTGGGATATTCTGGAAGCTGGCTCGGCTCGTGCTCGCGATGTCGCAGGCGCCACGATGGACGAAGTCCGCAAGTCGATGGGTCTGGACTATGGTCCGAATGATAGTCCGAACTACGAGCCGGTGAAGGATTCCACGAAGTGACGGATTTGTCTCAACCCATATCAGAACCGTCGCCGGTCGAGGCTTCTGGGCATGGCGCGGTTCCGCCCGCGACCGCCGCAGCCAAGTCCGGGAAAGAAGATGCCAGCGACTTTCCCTTCTCCATCGCCCTCGGCGAAATCTACGAAGGCCCGCTCGACCTGCTGCTCGACCTGATCCGCAAGCAGGATATCAACATCTACGACATTCCTATCGCCAGGATCACGGCGCAATACCTCACTTATGTCGAGCGCATACGCGAACTCGACGTGAACGTCGCCTCCGAGTTCATCTACATGGCAGCGGTGCTGATTCACATCAAGTCGAAGATGTTGCTGCCGCGCGATCCGCTCGCTCCGGCCGACGCGCTGGAAGACCCGCGCAACGAACTCGTCAACCGCCTGCTCGAGCACGAAAAGTTCAAATCTGCGGCACAAATGCTCCTGCAGAAGCAGCAGATTGAAGACGCGGTGCTGAGCAATCCGGCGATCAGAGAGTTCATGGACGCCGAGGGCGCCGAGCCCGAACTCGCCGCCGATGTCATCGACCTGGTCAAGACCTTCCAACAGATATTGGACCGGGCGCGCAATCGGCCGATCCTGGAAGTGGACGAAGAGACCGTAACCGTCGGCCAGATGATCCAGTACCTGCGCCGCCGGCTCGCGCTCGAAGATCGCCCGATTCGCCTGAAGCAGATGCTCCGCAATGTACCGTCGCGACCGGCGCTGGTCTGCATGTTTCTGGCGTTGCTCGAACTGGTCCGGTTGCAGGCGATCCAGGTGCGGCAGGATCATGTTTTCGGCGAAGTGCTGGTGAGGAAGCATTCCCACTTCGAAGAAGTAATGACCGAACAAACCGCCGTGCGCGATGATTGGAAATGAAGAGGACTGGTTAGTGGAGTGACGGGCGTCTTGCCCGTCCTGAGGGATGCCTGCCGGGCCGGGCGAGGACGCCCGGCGCTCCATCGGCGAACGACAACTTTATGAGTCTCAAACCCCAACTCGAAGCCATCATTTACGCGGCGGAGACGCCCATTTCGCTCGACCAGATTTCTTCGCTGGTGAAGGAGTCGCTGCTCGCGGAAACTCCCGGAATCGAAGCTGCGGAAATCAAGTCGCGCATCCGCGCCACGCTCGAAGAACTCATCGCGGATTACTCAGGCGCAGACCACGGAATCGAAATCCGCCAAGTCGCTGGCGGATACCGCATGTCCACCAAGCCCGAGCAGCACGACGTGGTGCGCGCCTTCGCCAAGAGCCTGAAACCGCCTTTCCGGCTGTCGCTTCCGGCGCTCGAAACTCTTGCCGTCATCGCCTACAAGCAGCCGGTCACGGTGCCCGAGATCAGCGAAATCCGCGGCGTCGATTCCGGCGGAGTCATCGCCACCCTGCTCGACCGCAAGCTGATCACGACCGCGGGCAGAAAAGCTGTAATCGGTCGCCCGATTCTCTACAAGACCAGCAAGGACTTTCTGCTGCGCTTCGGGCTTAAGGACATCAACGAACTGCCCAGCATGGAGGAGTTCGAGAAGCTGCTGGCGGAGTCGTTCCAGAGCGACTTGATTCCAAGCGATGGCACGCCTGTGGAAGCATCTTCAAGTTCGTCGTCAACTGTAGAGGACGATTCTTTCGAAACAGTTTCTGGAACAGAAAGTGCTCCTGAAATTGCCGAGAGCACCGAGCCCGAACTCGCCACCGAAGAGGAAACCGAAGCGCCAGCCAGCATCAAACCGGAGTAGCCATCCATGCCTGCCGAACGCCTGCAAAAAATTATCGCTGCTGCCGGAGTTGCATCCCGCCGCAAATCCGAAGACCTGATCACGTCCGGCCGCGTGCAGGTCAACGGACAGGTGGTCACCGAGCTCGGTACCAAAGCCGATCCCGAACAAGACCACATCCGCGTCGATGGCAAACTGCTGCAAGGGCCGGAACGTTACACCTACGTCGTGCTCAACAAACCCAAGGGATATGTGACCACGGTCAGTGATGAGAAAAAACGCCCCACCGTGATGGACCTGCTTCAAAATGTGAAAGGGCAGAAGGTGAAAGGGCGTGTCTATCCCGTGGGCCGGCTGGACTGGGCCAGCGAAGGCCTTCTGCTGATGACCAATGACGGCGCGCTGGCCAATGCGCTGATGAAAGCCCCTTCCAACGTGGCGAAGACTTACGCGGTAAAAGTCGCCGGCCAGCCCGACGAGGTCAAGCTCGACAAGCTGCGCCGCGGAGTTTCCATCGCCGAAAAGGGTGGCCGCCGCGTGCGCACGGCCCCAGCAAAAATTCGCCTGATCCGCGAAGGCGATAACCCGTGGCTTGAAGTAACCATCATTGAAGGCCGCAATCGCCAGGTCCGAAAAATGTTTGAAGAGGTGGGGCACCACGTGGAGAAAATCCGGCGCGTGCAGTACGGTCCCCTCGCACTCGACGTGCCGCCGGGAGATTGGCGCAACCTTACTCTGCTGGAAGTCGCAAAACTAAAGACCGCCGCGTCGGGACCGAAACTTACCCTTCCGCCCAGCGTGCCCACTCCGCTGTACCCACCGAAGGTGCCATCGCGCTCATCGAGACCACCACACTCGGAGAGGCCATCCTTCGCAAAGGGCTTACCCGCACCGGCGCAATCGTCCAAGTTTTCACGCGCACCGCGAGCTACCGCTGCGAAGCCCTCGCGCTCACCGAAGCACAAGCGCGATTAACATTTCGCTTTCGCAATCATCGGCAGCCGGGCCGCGCCGTACAAGCCGGCATCGCTCCCGAGGAGCGCGCGGGTGATGATGGTCTTGTGGCCGGGGCCCGCCTTCACGTGCGCGGAAGCGCCCTGATTGCTGGCCGAAGGATCGGGCGGCGCGGTTGCGGCATACACCAGGGAGCGCCGCCGCAACTCTTCGAAGATCGCGGGCGAAAAAGTTTCCCACGCGCTCGACATTCCCCCGCCAATCACGTAAATCGGCAGGTTCAACGAATTCACCATCGACGAAAGCACAATGCCCAAACAACGGCCCACGTACCGGAAGATGCGGCGTGCATCTTCATCGCCTTGCATCGCGAGATTGTAAATCGACTTCGCGCTGAACTCCGGATCGGAGTGAGCGGCGCGCGCCAGTGCCGACACGCCGTTGCCCGCGATCGCGTCCCGTGCCATCCGGACCACTGCCGTCGCCGAAGCGTATTGTTCCAGGCATCCTCGATTGCCGCACCCGCAAGGGTGCCCGTCCGGTTCAACGGTTGTATGCCCAAACTCCCCGGCCATGCCGTTTGCGCCGCGCCAGATCGCGCCGCCCAGAACCAGTCCACCGCCAACGCCGGTTCCGAGGGTCAGCATCGCCATGTCGGCATAATCCTTGGCCGCGCCCAGCCATTGTTCTCCGAACGCCGCGACATTGGCGTCGTTTTCGAGGATCACCATGGTCTTCAGGCGCTGCCCAATGTCGGCGCCCGCTGGATAGTCGACCCAGCCCGGCAGGTTGGGCGATTCGCGCACCAAGCCAGTTTGCATGTCGATGATGCCCGGCACGCCGACGCCGATCCCCAGCAGTGTAGCGGAGTTCCTGTATTTCTCCGACATGCGCTGAATAGCGTCGCACATGTTGCCGATGACGTAGTCGCGTCCCAGGGAAACCTTGGTGTCTAGCGTGACTTTCTCGACGAGGCTGCCTTGCTCGTCCACGGCGGCAATGCGCATGTTCGTGCCGCCGAGGTCGACTCCAATTGAGAATTTATTCATGATGGATGACTCGGAAGTCTGTTTGAAGAAGCATTTAGCCCTGCCCTTTTTTGTACAGCGCGGATGTCAATCCGTCAATATTAAATCGTTATATTAGGGCTATTTTTGACACTTTGAACAGTAGTGACTGCTGCGCCCGGCGAGCACAATGCGCCGGATCGCGGTCCTGCACACGAGGCAAGGCTCCCCCTCACGGCCATAGACTCGGTGCTGGAACTGGAAGAATCCTTCTTCTCCATCCGCGTCCACATAATCGGAAATCGACGACCCACCCAGCGCGATCGCCTCGCGCAGAACTTCCCGTACCGCGGAATGCAGCTTGCCCAACTGCTCCCGGGGGATGGCCGCCGCGCGCCGGCGGGGACGGATGCCAGCTCGAAACAAGGACTCGTCGGCATAGATGTTGCCCACGCCGCGCAGCAACTTCTGATTCAGAAGCGCGCTCTTGATCGGGGTCTTGCGCCCGCGAAAAAGCGCGATGAACCCCTCCTCGCTCACCTCCAGCGGTTCCACTCCACCGGGATCGAAGCGGCCAGGTCGCAGATGAACGCTGAGCTTGCCAAACATCCGCGGATCGATAAACCGCAGTTCGCGCCCCGAAGCCAGCGTCGCGATCAGGTGAGTGTGTTTTTCAATCCCCGCCGCAGGTTCCGAAACCACCATGCGCCCGGTCATGCCAAGATGGACAATCCACTGCGCCGCATCGGGCCGATGCGGAGGCGCGTCTCGCCGCGTCTCGCCGCGAACGGCACTTCTGCCTTTCTTCGGATGTGCCGTTTCCTCCAGATCGAATACGATGTGCTTGCCCGCACGGTGCACGCGTACGATCCGCTTGCCCTCAAGTGTCGAGGCGATGACGCCAGCCGGTGACTTGAGCGGCTGCGGTCTGGAACCGATCCAGACAGATTCGACGGTGTCCCCCGCTATGCGCGTGTCAAGACCTCGCGCAATGGTCTCGACTTCGGGGAGTTCGGGCACGCTGTCAGGATACAAGATCAGCGTAGCTGGTCAATTTGGCTGCGGACATTTTGCCTGCGAGCTTCCGCTGAATTCAGGTTTGCTCCTCCACGGCCCGATTCGGTATGCTAGAGCGTACACACCAAGTAACGCCGATCGATCTTCATCAGTTTTCCAGTCTATTCAGCAGCGGCGCAATCCGTGTGTGCGACCATGGGGCGGGCTTCGGTTTGCGGCCGCGCAATGTTCCAAGTGGAGTTCGAATTGAGTCGAGGCGGAACGAGCAGAGGCAGAACTGCGGTCATTGTCGGAGCCCAGTGGGGCGACGAAGGCAAGGGCAAGATTGTCGACGTACTTACCCAGACCTTTTCGGTCGTGGCTCGTTACGCCGGCGGCCACAACGCCGGACACACGGTCATCACCAACGGAAAAAAATTCATCCTGCAGCTTGTGCCCGGCGGCATTCTGCGGCCCGGGTGCACCAGCGTTATCGGCAATGGCGTGGTGCTTGATCCGTTGGCCTTCCTGAAGGAAGTCGCTTCCCTGCGCGCTGCCGGCGTGAAAGTGGAGGGCAATCTTTTCATCTCAAACCGCGCGCAGGTCATTCTTCCCTACCATCGCATGATGGAATTGGGGTCGGAAAACGCTCCCGGTCGCGTGAAAATCGGAACGACTTCACGCGGCATCGGCCCATCTTACGAAGATAAAATGGGACGCCGCGGATTGCGCGTCGCCGACCTGCTCGACACCCCGCTGCTGCGCACGCACATCGAGAACGCCTGCCGCGAGAAAAACATGATCGCGCACGCGCTGTTCAACTCCGACCCGCTCGATGCCGACAAAATGTTCCGGGAGTACGCCGACGCGGCTGAGAAGATCGCTCCCTTTGTCCGCGACACGGCCCTTCTGCTGAACCGCGCTCTGGCCGCAGGCAAGTCGATCGTGTTCGAAGGCGCGCAAGGCACCATGCTCGACATCGATCACGGCACCTATCCGTTTGTGACCTCTTCGAGTTCCACTTCCGGTGGCGCCGCAACCGGAACCGGCGTGCCCCCGACAGCGATTGACACGGTCATCGGCATCACCAAAGCCTATTGCACCCGCGTGGGCAGCGGCCCGTTCCCGAGCGAACTGCTCGACGCGCGAGGAGAAGACCTGCGCAAACGCGGCAACGAATTCGGCGCCGTCACCGGACGTCCCCGCCGCACCGGCTGGCTCGATTTGCCTCTACTCCGTTACGCTGGCATGATTAACGGTATCTCCTGGTTGGTGGTTACTAAGTTGGATGTGCTCGACCACCTGACGGAGATTCCGGTATGCGTGGGGTATAAGGTGGACGGCAAGGAAACGAACGAAGTTCCGGCTCAGGCATGCGGTTATGAGAAAATCGAATGCATCTACCGCAACCTGACGGGCTGGGCCAGCCCCACCCAGGACATTCGGACGGTCGAAGCATTGCCCAAAGCCGCCCGCGAATACCTTGGCTTCATCGAAAAGGAAACTGGAGCACAGGTGGGAATGATTTCCACGGGCCCCGATCGTGAGCAGACGATCCTGGTCCCCAGCTTCATAAGCGAGTTGGGCCTGAAGAGCCCGGCGACGCAAGACTAACTCAACCGAGAGAGATAAAACGGAGCGACGGATGGTGGTGTTGGCCGTAACTTGGATGGCAAAAGTCGGACGCGAGTCTGAAGTGGCCGCGATCTTTGAAAAACTCTCGGCCGAATCGCGCAAGGAACCGGGCTGTCTCATGTATCAGGCGCATAAGCACAAGACCGATCCGCGCCGGTTCTTTGTCTACGAACAGTACAAGGACGACGCCGCCATCGAGGCGCATCGCGCCGCCCCGCATTTCCTGCAGATGGCAAAGAAGGATCTGCCCAAAATTGCCGACCGGATCGAAGGGCACCTGTACGAACCGCTAGGATAACTTTTGATCGATTGTCATCCTGACCCTGAGCGCAGCCGAAGGGGAAGGATCTCTTGTGGGCGTGTAGCCGCGGGCTGCTTGACCCTCACTTCGGCTGCTTGTCCACCATCAGCACCCCGCCCGAGGCGTAGCTCTCTTTCGACACTTCGTGGAACGCAACCACGACGGCTTCGCGGCGCGCACCCGCTTCTTCCACCATCGTGTCGGTAATGCGCTGCGCGATCTTGCGCTTCTGATCGGTCGTGCGGCCTTCGAGCATGGTGACTTGAACTAACGGCATGGAGTTCTCGGTTCCCAGTTCCTAGTTCTCGGAAAAACCCCCGTCATCAGATCAATCTCATCTGAGAACCGGGAACTGCTTTTACTGCGTCAATTCGTAACCCGCGAAGAAAAAACTCAGCTCGAAGCGCGCCGTTTCATCCGCGTCGGAGCCGTGGATCGCATTATGTTCAATGTTACTGGCCCATTTCTTGCGGATGGTGCCCTCTTCGGCACTGGCCGGATTGGTGGCACCCATCAGTTTGCGCAGATCGGCGATAGCATTTTCCTTTTCCAGCGCCAGCGCCACGATCGGTCCACTGGACATGAATTTGGTCAGCGAACTGTAGAACGGCCTGCTGGCATGGACGGCGTAGAACTGCTCCGCCTGGTGCTGCGAAATTTCCAGCATCTTCATGGCCAGAATGCGGAAGCCATTCTTCTCGAATTGTTCGATGATGTCTCCGACCGCGCTCTTCTTCACCGCGTCGGGCTTGATGATGGTCAGTGTGCGTTGCAGTGTTTTCATAAATTCAGTTGTCAGGTCCCAAGTAACTTAACTGTAGAGACGCGGCTTGCCGCGTCTCACGTCGCGTGCGCAGGAGACGGGGCAAGCCCCGTCTCTATACCTTCACTCCCAGCGCGGCCGCGAGCGTTTCGCCGATCTCAGCTGGCGATTTCGCGACCTTGAGGCCAGCCTTCTCCATGGCCGCAATCTTCTCGGCCGCGGTGCCCTTGCCGCCGGAAATGATCGCGCCGGCATGGCCCATACGGCGTCCGGGAGGCGCTGTCTGCCCGGCGATGAAGCCCACCACCGGCTTCTTCATGTGCGTCCTGATGAACTCCGCGGCCGTCTCCTCCGCGTTGCCACCGATTTCGCCGATCATGACTACGGCTTCGGTCTGCGGATCGCGGTTAAAAAGATCGAGCGCGTCGACAAAATTCGTGCCGATAATCGGATCGCCGCCAATGCCGATCGCCGTCGATTGCCCGATTCCGCGCTGCGTGAGCTGATGCACCGCCTCGTAAGTCAGCGTCCCGGAGCGCGACACGATCCCGACATTGCCCTCCTTGTGGATCTGCGCCGGCATGATGCCGATCTTGCATTTGCCGGGCGAGATGATGCCCGGGCAGTTCGGCCCGATCAGGCGCGAGCGCCGGTTCTGCAGAAACTCCCAGGCGCGCACCATATCCAGCGTCGGGATGCCCTCGGTGATGCAGACAATCAGTTCGATTTCAGCGTCGGCCGCTTCCATAATCGCGTCGGCCGCATACGGCGGCGGCACGAAAATAACCGTGGCATTCGCGCCCGTCTTGTCCGCCGCTTCCTGAACGGTGTTGAAGATCGGCCAGCCCTCGTGTGTCGTCCCGCCTTTGCCGGGCGTGACGCCGCCCTCAATCTGCGTGCCGTATGCGGCGCAGGCCTTCGCGTGGAAGGTGCCTTCGCGGCCCGTCAGACCTTGCACAATCAATCGAGTTCTTTTATCAGCCAGGATTGCCATAATTGCTCACTTTCAAAAAACTCTGTTCGCTGCTCGTCATTCGCTCTTCGCGCTCAGGCTGCTTGCTTCGCCGCAGCCACTACCTTGTCGGCAGCATCCTTCATGGTCTCAGCAATCGTGAAGTTCAGCCCTGATTCCCTCAGGATTTTCCTGCCTTCTTCAACATTGGTGCCTTCCAGTCGCAGGACTACCGGCAGCTGGATATTTGTTTTCCTCGCCGCCTCGACTACCCCGGTAGCCAGCATATCGACGCGCAGAATGCCCCCAAAAATATTGATCAGCACGGCACGTACACTTTTGTCACTCAGCAGAATCTCAAAGGCGTGCGCGACCTGGTCCGCGCTTGCGCTGCCGCCCACATCCAGAAAGTTGGCCGGCATGCCGCCCGCGTATTTGATGATGTCCATGGTGGCCATCGCCAGGCCGGCGCCATTCACCATGCAGCCCACGTTGCCGTCGAGCTTGATGTAGTTGAGGTTGTATTTCGACGCCTCCACTTCAAGCGGATCTTCCTCGGTGATGTCCCGCAGTTCGCGAATGTCCGCATGACGGAAGAGCGCATTATCGTCAAAGGTCAGCTTGGCGTCGAGCGCAAACAACCGGCCATCCGTGCAACTGATGAAAGGATTGATCTCCACCAGCGAAGCATCCGTTTCAAGAAATGCGCGATAAAGGCTGGTAAGGAACTGAACGGCAGGATTGATCTGCTGCGGCTTCAGACCCAAACTGAACGCGATCTTGCGCGCCTGAAACGGCTCCAGCCCCATGCCCGGATCGATGTACTGCTTCAGGATCGCTTCCGGCCTCTCGGCGGCCACTTGCTCAATATCCATGCCGCCCGCTGCCGATGCCATGAACACCGGCTTGGCTTCGCCGCGATCGACCAGAATGCCGAGATAAAGTTCCTTCTCGATCGGCAACGTCTCTTCGACCAGCAAGCGATGCACGATTCGCCCTTCCGGCCCCGTCTGATGCGTAACCAGTTTCATGCCCAGCATCTTGCCGGCGATTTCGCCCGCCTCTTCGACCGATTTGGCGATCTTCACACCGCCGCCCTTCCCGCGTCCGCCAGCGTGGATCTGCGCCTTCACCACAACTCCCGTAGCGCCGGAGCCCAGAAGATCCTTCGCCGCCGCCTCAGCTTCTTCGCGCGTCGCCGCCATCATGCCCCGCGGCACGGCGGCGCCATACTTCTTCAGAATTCCTTTTGCCTGATACTCATGAATTTTCATAATGATTCCTAAGTCGCGTACTGATCCGATTCCAAACCAGAAGAAACTCGCTTGCGGCTTGCACTGAAGACCAGCAAACTTTTGATTCTATAAGACGGAGGCACAATCGGCAAAGCCGGCGCAGCACAGCCGAGCGTGCGGATGATCACGCCGCGGGTTCAGAAATGTGCATCATTTGAACAATCGCCGTAGTCTGATTCGGATATGAAGCTCGTTTCGGTGAACGTCGGCTTGCCTCGTCTGCTTGCTTGGCGAGGCACCACCTTCAAAACCGGTATTTTCAAACATCCCGTGCAAGGCCGAATCATGTTGCGGACGACCAACCTCGATGGCGACCGCCAAGCCGACCTCTCCGTACATGGCGGCGTCAACAAAGCCGTCTACAGCTATCCTTCCGAACATTACGAAGCTTGGAACGCGGAACTTCCCGATCCAGCCCGCACCTGGGGAGACTTCGGCGAGAACTTCACCACTAAAGGCCTCCTGGAAACCGCCGTTTCCATTGGAGACCGCTACCGCGTCGGCTCCGCCGTGGTCAGGGTAACGACGCCACGGCTTCCTTGTTTCAAGCTCGCGGCTAAATTCCAGAGAGACGACATCATCGAGCGATTCGTGCTCAGCGGTCGTTGCGGTTTCTATTTTTCCGTCATCAGAGAAGGAGAAGTCGGCGTCGGCGACGAGTTTGAACTCCTCGGACGTGAAGATCCCACCCTCACCATCGCAGAAGTAAACCAGCTTTACACCGCGAAGTCACCCGACCGCGAGTCCCTGCAACGATCACTGGACGTCAAGATCCTGCCCGAAAGCTGGCGCGATCGCTTTCGCACCCGCCTGGCGGAGATTGATGGCAACGGGAGAACGGTTTGAAAGATATCTCTCCTCTGCTGTAGCTTGGATCTTGTGATCCTCGACGTCCTCCATCGCATCGCCAATCACCGCCAGTCGCTCTCCCGCGCAGAGGCGCATGCGGTGATGACCGAGATTCTCACCGGCGAATGCTCGGACGCGCAAATTGCGGCGCTGCTGGTGGCGTTGCACATGAAGGGCGAAACGGTCGAAGAGATCGTCGGCTTTGCCGAAGCCATCCGCGCCGCCGCCACTCCACTCGAACTTCACACCGACTCCGTCCTCGACGCCAGCGGCACCGGGCGCGATGCGCTCGTGGATACCTGCGGCACCGGCGGCGATACCAGCGGCACCTTCAACATTTCGACGGCGACGGCCTTCGTGGTCGCCGGAGCCGGTGTCCGCGTCGCCAAGCATGGCAATCGCAGTGTGACCTCGAAGTGCGGCTCTGCCGACGTGATGGAAGCGTTGGGCGTGAACATCCACCTGCCAGCCTCGCAGATCGCGGCCTGCCTCGAACAAGTAGGAATCGCGTTTCTTTTCGCCCCCGCCATCCATTCGGCGATGAAGTGTGTGCAGACCGCTCGCCGCGAGTTGCATCTGCGCACGGTTTTCAACCTGCTCGGTCCGTTGACGAATCCCGCGCGCGCCACCTGCCAGGTGGCCGGCGTCTATTCCGCGGACCTTGTCGAAAAACTTGCAGAAGCGCTCAGCATGTTAGGTCTGCGTCGCGCGCTCGTCGTCCACGGAAGCGACGGCCTGGACGAAATCACCATCACTGGCTCAACGCGCATCGCCGAAGTGCGCGAGGGACAAGTTCACAGCTATGAAGTCGAGCCCGAGGAATTCGGCCTGCAGCGCGCCACGCTCGACGAAATCTCCGGCGGAGACGCCGCGCGCAATGCCACACTGATCCGCGAAATACTGGCCGGGAAGAAATCCGCCCGCCGCGACGTGGTGCTGCTCAACGCCGCCGCCGCCCTCGTGGCCGCCGGACGGGCTGACCATCTGCGCGATGCAGTTCCGCTGGCCGCCAATGCTATAGATTCCGGCGCAGCGCTCGCAAAGTTACAGGCGCTTATCGCTTTCACGGCAGCCCACGCACAGCGACCCGATTGATAGGGTAAGTCGAAACTACCCGTTGAACGCAACGCTTTCACTTTTTTCGCAGTGTGCCAGTTTCCGGAGAGGTGCGTTCGCCGCCGAGGTGACTGGCATTGGGAGACTTTTTCTATACAAAATACTTGACTGATACAAGTCGAGATTTATCTTAGGAGGGGAAGTGGGGAGACCGCCTTTATGGAAGCATCTCATCCAACTGAACCAGAAGGCGTTGCAAATTCACCCTTTGGCTCGTTTAGAGGATCCCTCGCCGATGCGATCCGATTTTGGGAGCCGCGGCGTCTGGTCTACAACTTTGTTCTCACCGCGGTAGTTGTTATCTGGCTCATAGCGACTTGGCCCCATTTCCGCGTGGCATTGACCCTGTCTTCGCTCCTGCTCCTCTCTATCCTGGCGTTACTGGCCAATGCCTGCTACTGCGCCGCTTATTTCGTGGACATCCCAATGCAGCGCTCATCTCTTAGTACAATCTGGAGACACCGGCGTTGGGGACTGTGGTTACTGGGAACGCTATTTGCAATTATTCTGGCAAATTACTGGATTGCTGACGAGATCTATCCATTTGTTCGCTGAAAAGCGAGAAGGTCCAACGCTCGTCTGTTCAGTCCGGGGTTCAAACTACCCGATTTCAAAATTACAAATTCTCTAAACTGACGCGCTGCGACGTAACCTCAATAGTTTAGGAGTACGCTCAGTGACGCAGAAGCACGCCAAGTGACCTCAAAAGACAGGATCGGGACACCTTACGGGACACCAGATTTTTCTTCCAACCCTGCCAGAACGAAGTGGGCTAGTGGTTAAGACTGGCCAGAGCTAGGCAATCGTTCCTACGTCGTTAGGCGCTGTCCTACAGCGTGTCCTTTTGCGACCCAGCGACGGGGGTTTTGAGTGTAATCGCCTGATTACGTAAACCATCCAGACGCCTCTCCCGGCCTGGCTTTCCCCGTTATGGGATTACTTCCTGTTTGCCGGTCAACCGGGCACAACTCCATGAATTGCTGATTATTCCGGAGAACATTCCTTTGGCTAAAGGCTTCGCAGCCAGTGCGCAGATCGCATTCCGGTGAGATGTGATGTGTATCACTGACTGCAGCCATCGCCGGTTCGATACTTGAAGACCATACTCAGGAGGTCTGTCCGTGAATAGTTTCTGTGCGCGCATGTTCGGTCTCACCCTGTTTGTTTTTCTCGTTTTGGCTATTGCCGTCCAACCTGCCATTGCTCAGCAGGATCAAGCCAAGCATATTTTCCATCGGGGGATTCCAGCCGGGGATACCTGTTCCAGCTGCCACAAGGTGTTTTATGACCAATGGAAAGCCAGCCCGCATGGCGCCAACGGTGTCGAATGCACCGTGTGCCATGGCGAGACAACATCACCGGACTTCGCGGGCACGCCGGCGTTAAGCACATGCGACGCCTGTCACACCGATCAGGTGGCACAACTGAAGTCTGATCCATTCATGAAAGGCAAGACGTGTGTGAGCTGTCATCAAGCACACACCTTCGTGGAGCACAAGAAGGCGGCCCCGGCAGCCAAGTGATAACAATTTCCAGGCGTGGCATTCTCGAACTGCTGGCCGGTGCATCCGCGCTCACCGCCCTGGAAACGTGTCATCGCATGCCAAGGGAATGTACGACCGGTTGTCGGTCTATCTGGAAAGGCCACGAGCAGGCTCCGAAGACGCGGTCGAGCGCCGCGCCGGTTCCGGTCATCTCTCAACTCGCAAGCCGGTTGGAGCTGCACCGGGGACGCGAGATGGCGCGGCTTCACCGGAGCGATCTCGAATCCGGACCGATGTTCACGAACGCCAAAGGCGGCCGGATGGACATGTCGAACCTCGAAATGCGCTTCATCAAACCCAGCGTGAACCGCTGCGCGGTCTGCCGTGGAACTGCGGGAAAGAAGCACTTGCGGCAGGACCACGATTTCATCCGCGATGAAACCATTCCGCGCTGGCGGGGCTGGCATGGGTTCCGGCGCGGAGTCGGAACCAATCTTCACGAGCTCGGCGAGTCCGACATCGGCGTTCAGAAGATTCTGCGGCACTCGGACGTCAACACGACTCGGGCGTATTACATAAAACCTGACGAGCAGTCGAAGCGGCTGACGATGGCGAAACTGGAGGCAGAAGTTGCTGATAAAATGTCACTTCGGGAGCCTCGGGACACCGACGGGACACCTGCCATCCCACCTGAAACCATAAGCTGATTTAGAATCATGGGGTTGCGTCGCAACGCGGGGAGTTGGAAGTGAACTTTACAAAATCTCACTTCACCTCAACCCGCTCCATATATTCCGCGACCTGGACATTCCATCCGAGTTCTTTCTTCATCCGGTCGTGAAGTTGCAAGGAAGCTGCGGGCTCGCCGTGGACAAGGTAGGTCACGCCCGGTTTGTTCTTAAACGTCCGCAACCACTCCAACAACTCTGGCGGATCGGCATGATCGCTGAACTGTTCGAGCGCTGCGACTTGCGCACGGATCGGCACGAAATCGCCGAAGATTTTCACCTCGGGCGCTCTGCTCTTGATGGTGGCGCCGCGTGTGCCCGGCGCCTGAAAGCCGATAAAAATAACCAAATTCCTCGGATCGGGTAGCCGCTGCGCCATGTGATGCAGGATCCGCCCACCAGTAACCATCCCGCTAGACGAAACGATGATCGACGGATAATGGCTCTCGTTAATCTTCTTCGACTGTTCGGCGGTTAACGCAAACGTGAAGCCCGGCCACTCGACCGGCGAGCCGTATGTCTTGATCAAATCGGCAGCCCGCGCCGTGTACTCCTCGGAGTGCTTCAGGAAAATTTCGACCGCCTTGATCGCCATCGGGCTGTCGCAATAAACCGGCAGGCGCGGAATCTGTCCCGTCTCCATTAGCCTTTTCAGGATGAAAAGAAATTTCTGCGTCCGCTCCACGGCAAACGCCGGAACGATCACACTGCCGCCGCGCTGCACGGTATCGCGAATCAGGCGGGCGAGTTCCGGTCGAGGATCGGTGTCGGGATGCAGCCGGTTGCCGTAAGTGGACTCCATGACCAGTACGTCGGCGGTTTCGTTTTCCTGCGGCCCGGAGTGCACTACTTTGCCGGGCGCAATTTCGCTATCGCGCACCCGGCCAATGTCGCCGGTGAAGAGCAATCGTCGGCTCCGCCCATTCGTTTGCAGCGTGACTTCTGCCATGCAGGAACCCAGAATGTGCGCGGCATCTACGAAGCGGAATGCAAGCTCGGGGCTCAGTTGCGTGGTTTGCCCGACCACGACCGGCTTGAAGTACTTGAGGCAATCCAGCGCTTCTTTGAGCGTATACAACGGCAACGCGGGATCATGCTTCGACACTTTCCTTTTGTTGTAGTATGCGGCGTCTTCTTCCTGCAGGTGTCCGGCGTCCGGCAACACGACTGAGCACAGATCGATGGTCGGCTGCGTGGCATAGATTGACCCGCGGAAGCCTTCTTTCACCAGACGCGGAATCCAGCCACAGTGATCGAGATGCGCATGGGTAAGAACGACGGCACCAATCTCCCGCGCCGGGACCGGAGTGTCCCGCCAGTTGCGCTCGCGCCATTCTTTCTGTCCTTGGAAGAGTCCGCAGTCGATCAAAATCTGGAATCCCTGCTTGCCACTCGAGTCGTAAGTAGTGTTGATCAGGTGCTTCGAGCCAGTTACGGTCCCGGCAGCGCCGAGGAATTGAATATAGGGCAAACGTCCTCCGAAAGTCAGAATGCAGAAGTCAGATTGCAGAAGTGAACCGTGAAGTCGATTTTATCTCTGCAACTCCGGGTTTTTACTTCTGCATTCTTACTTTTGACTTTTAACTTCTTGCTGGCCACCGATCTGGAACACATTGTTGGTCAAGTCGCTTTCCGGAACACTGCCGTCGTTGATCACGATCTCGCTCGCCGTGCCTGGCACTTCCACTCGCGTTGTCGCTGTTCCTTTGGCGCGCACCTCAATCCGTTTCGTGATCTCGCCGCCTTCAAACAATATGGTGAACGGGACTTCCGCCCCCGCATTGCCAAGGTTTTCCAGCGTTACGGTTATAAACTGCACTCCTTTTTCCGTCGTCCACGGATGCACCGACTGCACGTGGAAATCGGGCAGGCCCCGATCCTGATACACCCAGTCTTCGAAGAACCAACCCAGGTCCCGCTTGGCGGCAGATTCGATCAACTGCTCCACATACTTCGGGTCTTTATCGTCCTCGGCCCGATACTTGCGAATAGCCTGCTTCAGCGCATCGTCGCCGATCATGTCGCATAGCATCCACCACACATAGGCAGCTTTGCTCCGATAGTAGGTCTCATCAAACGTGGCGGCCAGCGGTTGGCCGACGATCTTTTGTTCGACGACCTTCTGCCCGACGTCCTTCTGCAGCGCGGCCGCTACGTCTTTTTCCGAATCAAGAAACGCCGCCCGGTGCAGACCCAGTAAGTCGAGCGCTGCCTGGCGTCCACCTTGCTCTTGGCGATACATCGCCTCCGCAAAGTGAGCCAAGCCCTCGTACACCCAGGGCCTGGACGATGGCAAAGCGGAATGCACCAGTTCGTGAACCAGGTTGATTCCTGCCAGTTTCGAATCTTCCGCAGCCATCGACGCCATCAACAACGTGCCGCTTTCAAACGGAGCGGAATTCGGATCGGCAAGATCGGCGATCGCAATGGGAGCGGTCGGTTGACCAAACCAGCCGCTTACGAATTTCATTGCGGGATCGAGCGCGTTGGAGTATTTCGCGGCCCCTTCCTCGTGGCCGAGCAAGCTGAATAGATAGAAAGGAGGCTTGGACCCGTCTTGATAGTTGGCCAGGGCGAATGTCGGTGTAACTGTACCAAGCCGTGTCCACGAACATAGCGCCGAGACCAACTGCGCTCGACTGATCTCCTCAATCATCGCGTCGCCGCCCGGTGAGCAGATCATCAAAGGGGGTCTCTCACCACTCTCGCGAGACATTGTGACTTTAGCCCTGAATTCGCTCCCCGCCTCTCGCGCCTTCCATCGATCGGCAACCTCAAACAGACTATTCCCCTCGGAGAAATCCGCCGACTCCGTGGTAATCGGATACCACGCGACATATCCAGCGCCGCGCACCGCCGTAAATGACGGACTGATCTGATCCCAACTCGTGTGCTTGGCAATCTCCTCCGGAACGCCGATCCGCGTCAGGCGCGTCGCATCCAGCGGAATCACACCCTCGTAGCCAACTTCGATTTCCACGGAATCTTTCAGCTTGATCCCAGCGGGCAGCGTAACGATGGCTTCTGAAAGCGCGCCGGTATGGTCAATATCCGAAATGTAGGCTTGCGAAACAAATTGTACGGGCTTGCCGTCCACCCGAATCGAAAGCCAGTTGAGAGATGAAGAAATTTGCAGGGCAGCGATCTTCTGCGGGCGAGCGGAGCCGTTGCGCAATGTGATCTTGCCCCGAGCGCCAAGCCTCTGCTGCTCCGGCTCCAGGCGGATCTCCAAATCATATTTGGTAATGGTGAAGGCTTCGCGGTCCAAGGCCCACGCCGCTGAAGCGAAACCACCGAGGACGCAGAGAACACAGAGGAACTTCATGATTTCTTGGATGCGCCCAACCGTCTCTGCCGCACAACTTCATACAGCACCACACCCGCTGCCACCGATACATTCAGCGACGGCACTTTCCCCAGCATCGGAATCGACACCAGAAAATCGCAGTGTTTGCGCACCAGATCATGCAGTCCCTTGCCTTCAGCGCCGAGCACGATGGCGCAGTGCATCTTGTAGTCCACCGCATCGTAAGTTTGCTCGCCGCGCTCGTCTAATCCGACGATCCAGAGATCCTTCTCCTTCAACTCCTCGAGTGCGCGCGATACGTTCGTCACTTTCGCAACCGGAAGATGTTCGCTTGCTCCCGCCGAAACCTTCGCCACCGCACCCGTGACCGCGGCCGACCGGCGTTCGGGGATCACCACGCCGTCAGCTCCCGCAGCGTCGGCGGTACGCAGGATCGCACCCAGATTGTGCGGATCTTCGACTCCATCCAGAACGACGATCAGCGAGCGCTCGCCGCGACGCGACGCCACCAAGTCATCGAGATTGCTATATTGTTTTGCCGAGGTTGCGGCCACGAGTCCTTGATGCGCGGCGTTGCCAGCAATTTCGTCGAGTTCCACCCGCGACAAAACGCGCACCGGAACACCGATCTTGCGACACTCGTCAATCACCCGCTTCAGGCGAATATCGTTCCGCTCCTTGGCGACGCCAACCCACTCGAAGTTGCGCCCGCGTGCCTTGAGCGCCTCCGTGACCGTATTGATTCCGTAGAGAATATTCACGTCGAGTAGTTTACCGCGCGCGAGTCCAGTGAGTTCGTGGCGCTTGATTCTTTACCACAGCAGACACAGAGGAACACAGGGGACTTCTTCTTCGACCGGCTATCAAGTTGATTCCGAATCGAGGGCTTCCCGTGTTCCTCTGTGCCCTCTGTGGAGACTGGCGGCCTGCCCACTGCGGTAGCTATACTCATCATTAGGGATATGGCGATCGCCGCCGCAAATACCGGTTTCACCACTTCGGCTCGGAGTCCTATGCCCCTCTCCGCGATCATCGTCGACGACGAACAACTGGCGCGCGACGAGCTCGCCTACCTGCTCAAGCACCTGGACGACGTGAACGTAGTCGCGCAGGGCAAGAACGGCCTAGAAGCGATCAGCCTGATCCGCGAACACAACCCGGACCTCGTGTTTCTCGACGTCCAGATGCCAGGCTTGGACGGCTTCGGCGTCATCAAGAAACTGCTTGACCGCAAGGTTCCCCTCCCCAAGATTGTCTTCGCGACCGCCTTCGATCAATATGCGGTGAAGGCGTTCGAGGTGAACGCGGTCGACTACATACTGAAGCCATTCGATAAGAAGCGAGTGGCTCAGTCCATCGAGAGAGCACGGACAAAGATTGAAGCGGGCGCCGGGCCGGAAGAAAAATTCGAGACACTGGTGCGGATGTTGGAATCGCAGAAGCCGCAGACGGCGAAGATTCTGATCAAGACGGCGGGAAGGTTATTTCTGGCCGACCCGAGAGATATCTGCTACGCCACCATCGAAGATGGCGTGATCACGGTAGCCACCAGCGGCCATGCGGGCATGGAAGGCCAGTCGAACTGCCGGACGCTGGAGGAACTTTTCGAAAATCTCGATCCCAATCTGTTCTGGCGCGCGCACCGATCCTTTCTGGTCAACATCAATCACATCCGCGAAGTCGTGCCCTGGTTCAAAAGCTCTTACCAGTTGCGTATGGACGACAAGAAACAGACGGAGATTCCGGTGAGCCGCGCCCAGACCCGGCGCCTGCGGGAACTGTTCAACCTCTGAGGCGGGAAAAGGGGCGGACGTGAAGACCGCTTCGTCCGCCCGGGGGGAGGGATCTCATTCAGGAAGCGATGGCTTGCAAGGCGATCCGGTTGGGAATCACCAGTGTCGCGCCCTCAAGCCGAATTAACTCTTTCCGTTTCATATCACTCAATAAGCGGGTTACCGTTTCTCGCGAAGATCCGATCATTTGGGCAATTTCTTCGTGCGTGAATTCCGTGGATACGCGGAGTTCCCGGTTGCGGGGCTCGTCCGAGACCCAGGAAAGCAGCAGGCGGGCGAGCTTCTCCGTCGAACTGCGCGCGAGCAGCAATTCGTGCACATCGTCGAATGAGGTCGTGACCTCGCAGGCGAGCATGGTGGCGCACGCCAGCGCGGCGTGGCTGTCGTGATCGATCAGATGTAGGAAGCTGTCGCGTTCGACGAACTTGATCTGGCATAGCTCGATGGTGGTGACCGTAATCAGTGATGGCCCCCCGGAGACGACCGCGCTCAGCCCCAGCACCTGGCGGTCTCCGGCAATTTTTACTATGACGGTCTTGCCATCGCGGGCCTCGACCGAGACCTTGGCGCGGCCGGAACAGGCGATGTAGACGCCGCGCGGGATTTGACCTTCCGTCAGCAAAGTGGCATTGGCGGGATACAGGGTCAGGTGCCCCATTGCGTTGAATTCATTCATCAGAGGCTGAGGCAAATTGCAGAAGTCACCGTTCCGCCTCAGGGTGCAGCTTAGACAGTCTTTGGGAATCGCAAAGCGCCGGAGCACACCCACAGGAAACTCCTTCTGGTCGCAAAAACTGCTGGCGGAATCTCTCGCCGGGGGGAGCGGAAATGCGCCACTTGGAGAAACAGTGCACACTAATTGCCACATCCTCAACATGGACTAAGTGGCTGTAACTTCACTGCTTAGGATGGTTTGAACGAGCGGAGCGGCAAAGGAAATGCCGCAGCATTGGCCCGGCTGCCGATAGTTGGGCAGATAGCACTCTCGCAATCTCAGGCCCAGATAATCTTAGTCTGGTGATTCCTAATGCAGATAATCCATGCGTGAGATTCCCAGCCGCTGCATCTTGTACTGTAGCGTGGTGCGCTTGAGTCCAAGCCGGGCCGCCGCACCTGCCGGACCCGACAGCGCGCCCCGGGTCTGACGCAGAATTTCGATGATGTGCTCCCGTTCTTTGTCGCGTAAAGTACCGTCCGAATCGGACGGCTGCCGTGAGATTTCTTCGCGCAACTCGCCGAGCGGCGGACTCAACCGGTTGCCTTCCGACAGGATCACCGAGCGCTCGATGAAGTTCTCCAGCTCGCGGATGTTTCCTGGCCATCTCCAGTGCATCAGGGCTTCGACGGCCTCATCGGGGATGAAGTCGATCCGCTTGTGCAGCCGCACCGCGCACTTTTCAACGAAATGTCGGACCGGCATGGCTATGTCCTCGCGCCGGTCGCGCAACGCCGGCAAATGCAGGGGAAAGACGTGCAAGCGGTAGAACAAGTCACCGCGGAATTCCTTTTCTTCGACCGCACGAACCAGATCGCGATTGGTGGCGGCGATCAGCCGTACATCCACCCGGATCGTCTTCGTTCCTCCCAGGCGCTCGAACTCCTGGTCCTGTAGAACGCGCAGCAACTTGGGCTGCAACTCCAGAGGAATTTCTCCAATCTCGTCGAGCAACAAGGTGCCTTTATCCGCCAACTCCAGGCGGCCGACCTTCTGGCTTACCGCCCCGGTGAACGCTCCCTTTTCGTGGCCGAACAGCTCGCTTTCCAGCAGTCCCGTGGGAATGGCGGCGCAGTTCAGCTTGATAAAGTTGCGGTCCTTGCGCCGGCTCATGCTGTGAATCAAGCGGGCGATGCGCTCTTTGCCCGTCCCAGTTTCGCCCGTGATAAGGACGGTGGAATCGGTGTCGGCGACGATGGCAGCATAGTCCAGCACACGTTTCAAGGCCGGGCTGTTACCCACGATATCGTCGGACCGGTTCGCGCTCCGGATTTCGTACTCCAAATATCGCTTTTCCTGGGTGAGGCGTTCCTTGAGTTGTGCGATCTCGCGATAGGCGTGCGCATTATGGAGCACCGCCGCGATCTGGTTGGCCACTTGCTGCAGGTATTCAACCTCCGACGGGCCGAAAGCGTGCTCGATCATGCTACTCGGATTCAGTGCTCCCCAGATCTGATTGCCCGCGACCAGGGGCACGCTGCAAACCGACCGAACCCCGCCTTCATACATAGCTCTCGCCAGAGGTTCGGTCTTGTCGTGCAAATCGCTGGCGGTGAGGAAGACAATGTTTCGCGTCTGGACCGCCTGCGCCGAGAGTGATTGCTTGAGCGGAACCGTATTCCCGTGGTTAAGGAAGGACTCCCATTCCAGAGCGTCTCCATACAGGTGCACGTTCTTGCCGTCTTCGTCCAGCAGGGACAGGACGGCGCGGTCGTAGCGCGCGATGCTTCGAACGCTGGAAAGAATCACCGGTAACAGCTTTTCCAACTCCAGGCTGGAACTCAGTTCACGGCTGATGGCGACCAGGCTCTGCTGTTCCTCAAAGGCGCGATGGGCCCTGTCCCTCTCCAGCGCGAGCGCTCCCATCAGCGCCACGCGCGACAAGAATTCGACATCCTCGCTGCCCAGGACCTCCGGAACGTTCTTGCCCAGGCCCAGTGCTCCAAAGCGGCGTGAAGGCGTGCTGATGGGAAGGACGGTGTACGATCGAACGCCGTGATTGAGCAACGCGGGCACGATGTCGGGAAATCGCTGCTCGCTCTCGATATCGGGAATGGCGATCGGTTCCTGATGTTTCCATGCCCACCCGCTCGCGGCTTCGTCCACGGGGAAAGCGTCGAACTCTCCACTCTCCTGGTTCTTTTTCCAATACTGACTCAACATGCAATTCCGGCGCGGATCGTGGAGGGAAAGATTCAGCAATTCGCCTCCCGTCAGGGCCAGCACCGGAGGCGCGAGTTTTTTGAATGCGTCGGGCAGGCTCTCGGCTCGCGCTACCAGGTCGGTGACCTCGAGTAACAGCCGATATCGGTTGCGTTCAGGCGAGGCATCTCTATCGAGTGCGGCCCTGCTTTCTGACATAGACACATCTCCTGCACCTGCCGAGTGCAATATATCGGGCAGCTTGTTTTGAGCAGGAACTGGGGGTCATCGCAGCTTGCCAAGCTGCGGGACTCTATTTCAACATTCCGGTAAGCCGCAGGCGTCGGTTCCTTTACTTGGAAACCAATCTCATCCTCCCCGGTCGGGGAGCCCCCTCAGGTTCTGCGGCGCCTATTTCCCGGATTAGTGCATTCCGGAAAAAATATTATCACTCCGTCTCGGGTCACAGGCAAGTTCTTTCTAGGTACCATCCAGAAACTTCGAAGTAAGATTCCTCAAATGGTACGCCGCTGCCTTCGACCCGCATACGAGAGTTGGCCCTACAAATGGCGGACAGCGAGTTACGTTGCTTTACAAGCCGACCTATCAGCGACGACTGTCTGGGCGAGCCCGTTCTCGAAGCCCAAAACTTAGGATCAAGGTATGACCTACAGACAGACAATACTATTGAGCGTTGGTAAGTGTGAGGTAACAGAAAGGAGGATGCCTATAATACTTTAGTTTAGGAGGCTCTGCGGGCAGGGATTTGGAGTCTTTCAACCATCCTCACCAAGTCGGCCAGAGATTGTGCCTGCATCTTTTCCATCGCGCGGCTGCGATGAACCTTTACTGTGTTTTCGGCGGTTCCAATCTCAGCCGCAATCTGCTTGTTGAGCCGGCCCGCGACGACCATGGCGATGACTTCCCGCTCTCGCGGTGTCAGCGATTCGAAGCGCTCCCGCAACACTGCAATTTCCGTTTCTCGTTGACGTCTGGCCCGATCCCTCTCCAGCGCGATTTGAATCGCATCCAGCAGATCCTGATCGCGGAATGGCTTAGTGAGGAATTCAACGGCTCCCGCCTTCATGGCTCGCACCGTCATCGGGACATCGCCGTGCGCGGTGATAAAGATGATCGGAACAGGAATGTTAGCTTCAGCCAATTCTTGCTGGAAGTCGAGCCCACTTGTCCCTGGGAGCCTAATGTCGAGGACGAGGCAACTGGGTACATCCGGACGCTTGGCCTGCAGAAACTCATGGGCGGACCCGAACAGCTCAGCTTGCAATCCTACAGACTCGACGAGACGCTTGATTGCCCGACGAACCGATGGATCGTCGTCCACTACAAGAACAGCGGTTGCTGGCTCAGTCATAAAACACCATTTCCCATTTGGGCGGGCAAAGTAAATTGAAAAAGCGCTCCGTTGGAACCTGACTCAGCCCACAAACGGCCTCCATGGGACTCTACGATAGACCGGCTGATTGATAATCCCATTCCGATACCCTGGGGCTTGGTGGTAAAAAATGGCTCGAAGATATGCTCCCGTTGCTCCGGATTGAGTCCCTCCCCAGAATCCTGCACCTGAATGAGCACCTCGTTATGGGTCCTGACTGACTTAATAACAAGTTCGCGTGGCCGATGCGCAAGCCAATGCATGGCTCCGATGCCGTTCATGACCAGGTTGATCACGACCTGCTGTAATTGCACGCCGTCGCCGAACACCCGTGGCAAATCAGGGGCAAGATCCGTGTGCAAGGAAACATGGTTCCGGCTCAGTTCGTTGCGCAGGAGAATGGTTACGCCCTGAATGACCTCGTTGATGTCCAGTTCCGCCCTCCTGGGAGCCCCCTTCATCAACAAGCCGCGAATTCGCGAAATGACCGCACTCGCGCGGGTGCCGTCGTTAACAATTTCTGTAATTGCCGCCCGTAATTCATCGAGATTCGGTGTGGCGCTTTTGAGACGACGTAAGCAGAAGTTGCCATTGGTGACGACTGCAGTGAGGGGCTGGTTGACCTCGTGAGCAATGGATGCGGCCAGTTCTCCCATCGCTTGCGTGCGTGTAACGTGAGCAAGTTCCGCCTGCGCCTCGTGGAGCTTCTGTTCCGCCCGCTTTCGGTCTTCGATGTCAACACCGGAGCCGTACCACTTAACGATGTTTCCCTGGTCGTCGCGAGCCGGCACTTTGCGATGGAGCATCCAGCGATACTCCCCATCAGCGCGCCGCATCCGTACCTCAGCCTCAAACGGTTCACTAGTCGCCAACGACGAGCGCCACTTGCCTACGAAGTCCTCAACGTCGTCGGGATGAACTACGCTGGTCCAGCCCCAGCCCCGCATCTCCTCTAAAGAACGACCAACGTATTCCAGCACGCGTCGATTAAAGAAATCCAGATAGCCGTCAGGACGAGCGCTGTGCAGCATCGCGGGAGTTGTATCGACCACACGGCGGAGACGATCTTCGGCTTGTTTTCGATCCTCGATATCGGTATTCGTGCCGAACCATCTGGCAATGCGTCTTGCAGAGTCCCTCAGCGGCACGCCACGAGCTAGAAACCAGCGATACCGCCCGTCGGCCCCTCGATGACGCGCTTCCCGCTCGTAGGGCGTGCCGTTGGCCACCGATTCGCGCCAGGCTTTCAACACAAGCTCCCGATCATCGGGATGAAGCATGCGCTGCCAACCCTCACCCTGCAGTTCTTCCTGCGTGAGACCCATGTAGGAGCGCCATTGCGCGTTGCAGAAATCCAGCGAGCCATCGGGTGGGCCGCTCCAGATCTGTTGCGGGATTGTGTCGATGACGAGCCGTAGGCGATCTTCACTTTCTCGCAAGGCCTTCTCTGCCCGCTCCCGCTCGACTATTTCATTTCTCAGCGCCTGGTTGACGGCTTCAAGCTGCAGGGTCCGCTCGACGACGCGACGCTCCAACTCTTGGTTGAGCCGCTGGACTTCGGCTTTCGCCTGCCTGTCCACGGAAGATGTGACAATGGCGGCCACAAGCACGATGAAGGTCACGATGGCAATTCCAAAGTTACCAACGGGGGAGATGTTCACGGCGTGGGTGAGCTCCGGAGGCGAGGCGGGGATGAAACTTGCGGCAGCCATGCCGGTGTAATGCATCGCGGAGATAGCGACTCCCATCACCGTGGCGCTCCCCATCCTGCGCCGGAGAGTCCATCTGGTCTCCTCTCGTAGATCGAATGCCAGCAGCAGTGCAATTAGAGAAAATAAAATCGCGAGCAAAATCGAAACGGTCACCAGCAAGGGGGAAAACCGGGTGATGGCAGGTAATCGCATTGCGGCGATGCCCATGTAGAACATGCCGGCGATGCCGGCGCCCATAAGGACGCTGCCGGTCAAGGCCTCGACCGGACCCATTTTCCGGCGGCTTACCACGTACAGCGCGACCGCCGACGCGAGAATGGCCAGTAAGAGTGATGCCAGAACGGTCGGCCAGTGGTACTCGACGGACACAGGCAGACGGAAGGCCAGCATCGCCTTGAATTGCATCGCCCAGATGCCGATCCCCATCGCTGTGGCGCCAGCGCTCAACCAAGCCAGGCGAACCCAGCCCTTTGCAGCGGTTACGCGCCCGGCAAGATCGAGGGCCGCATAGGAGGCGGCGATGGCGATCAATGTGGAGCGTGCCACCTCGCTGTATTCGTAGGAGCCAGTCAGGGCCACACTTGCAGAGACGATCATCGAGGATCTCCTCTACCGGTTTAGGCTAAGCCCCCAAATTCACCTGAGGTCAACAGCCAGACTGTCTCAATAAATAACTGGACCCGAGTTGAGAGATGCGAGATCCACCTGCCGCGTGCAATTATGTCGGACAGCTTGTCTTGAGCAGAAAATGGGGGTCATCGCAGCTTGCCAAACTGCGGGACTCGTCAGCATTGCGTCGCAGGTGTTGGTTCCTTTACATGGGGAACCAACCTTATCCTCCCCGGCCGGGGAGCCCCCTCAGGTTCTGCGACACCGTCTTCCCGGATTGGTGCTTTCCCGGAAAGGATACTCTTACTCCGTCTCCGGGTCATATGCAAGAGTCTTTTTCTCGATACCATAAATTTCGAGGTAAGGTTCCTCAAATGGCACGCGGCTGGGCTGTGAAAAGGGCCGGGCGAATGGCGGATTCTGGGTGCGGTTCAACCGGTTCTCGACACTTTACGCCGATTACTTGCCGGCGAGAACTCCGTCAATCTTGCGCAACTCCTCGGCTGAGAATTTCAGGTTTTTCAGTGCGCCCACGTTGTCGTCCACCTGCGACACCTTGCTGGTCCCAACCAGCGCGCTGGTAACGCGCGGATCGCGCAGCACCCACGCGACCGCCATCTCTGCCAGCGTCTGCCCTCGCTGCCCGGCGATTTCATTGAGCGCGCGAACCTTGGCGAGAGTCGCTGCGCCGATGTCCTTCTTCTTTAGAAAGAAATTGCGGGCGGCGCGCGAGTCGCTGGGAATTCCGTGCAGATAGCGATCTGACAACAGTCCCTGCGCCAGCGGGCTGAAGACGATCGCTCCCACGCCTTCTTTCTCCAGCACGTCGAACAATCCCTGCTCGGGATCGCGCACGAACATCGAATACCTCGGCTGATGGATCAGGCAGGGCGTTCCGAGATCGCGCAAAATCTTTACCGCCGCGGCCGTCTGCTTGGCGTTGTAAGCCGAAATACCCGCGTAGAGCGCCCGGCCGGAGTGGACCGCCGTGTCGAGCGCTCCGAGCGATTCTTCCATCGGCGTGTCGGGATCGGGGCGATGATGGTAGAAAATGTCGACATACTCCAGGCCCATGCGCTTCAGGCTCTGATCCAGGCTGGCCAGCATATATTTGCGCGAGCCAAGATCCCCGTAAGGCCCGGGCCACATATCCCAGCCTGCTTTGGTCGAAATGATCAGCTCGTCGCGGTAGGGAAGAAAATCTTTTTTCAGGATCTGCCCGAAAGTTTCTTCCGCCGATCCATACGGAGGGCCGTAATTATTGGCCAGATCGAAATGCGTGATGCCGAGATCGAATGCCCGGCGCAGCATGGCGCGAGAATCTTCGAAATTATCCACGCCACCGAAGTTGTGCCACAGTCCGAGCGACACGGCGGGAAGTTGGATGCCGCTGCGCCCCGAGCGGCGATATTGCATGGAGTCGTAACGCTTGTCATCTGCGACGTACACGATGGTTCTCCTCGACGGAACTTAGAACGGCACCCATTCTACGAGGTCAGTCGTCTACATGTCAGTGCGCACAAGTCAGTCGTATTTTTCGTAACGGATCGAAGTTCGATCCCAACCCAGAGTCTTCAGCAACTCGCGGTTCGCCTTGACCATCTTGTCGAGGCCGCAGATGTAGGCGTGCATGTCGGTACGGCTTCCAACGATTTCGGCCAGATGTTCCTGCACGTATCCTCGCAGCCCTTTCCACTCTGCTTCACCGCGGCTCAACGTAGGCAGAAAATGAAAGTTGTCGTGATCGGCGGCGAGACGCTCAAACTCTTCGCGATAATAAATGTCCTGCTCGCGGCGCGCTCCGAACAGCAGCCAGAATTGGTGTCCCTGATGACGGTCGTGCTCCGCCAGTAACCAATGCAGCATGGAGCGGAACGGCGCGATTCCGGTTCCAGTGGCAATGAACGCGGTGTCACGCAATGGCGGGCGCAGAATGAAGTCGCCGAACGGCCCTTGAAACTCTATCTTCGCGCCTTCGTCGAGAGTGCAAAGATAGTTGGACATGAATCCATCCTGCACTCGATTCAGGCAGAAGGCGAAGTGCCCGTTCTCGGACGGCGGCGACGCGATCGAATACGCGCGCGTCATCTCCTCGCCATCGGGAGTGGTGGCCTTCACCGAGAGCCATTGTCCGGGAACGAAGCCGAAGCGGGGGACTCCGATCACTTCGAGCTCAATATGCTTGGTAAACTCGGACAGTACGACGGAGCGAAGCAGTGCAGCGTCGAAAGTTTTGAACTGAGCCATCATTCATGTAGATGATTTTGACGAGCCGACGGACGCTTCGATTCGCGTGCGCACGCATTCCATACTGAAGCTGAACTTTCGAGGAGAAAAATGGGACACCGCATTTGCCCCTGGTGGCTTGGCTACGTACTGGCCAGTCCATTGCGCCGTGTGTTGCAGGATCCGGTCGGTATTATCAAGCCTTATGTCCGGGAAGGAATGACAGTCCTGGAACCCGGCCCGGGCATGGGCTTCTTCACCCGGGAAATGGCTCGCCAAGTAGGTGCAAGCGGCCGGGTGGTCGCGGTCGATGTCCAGCCGCGCATGATCGCCGGACTGAAGCGCCGGCTGGCGAGAGCAGGACTGCTCGAACGCACCGAAGCGCGCCTGGCTCCGCCTGATTCTTTGGGCTTGCAGGATCTGCACGGCAAAGTTGATTTCGCGCTCGCGATGGCGGTCGTGCATGAAATGCCCAGCTCGCGCCGCTTCTTTGCCGAGGTCGCGGACGCGATAAAACCTGGCGCAACCCTCTTGCTTGCGGAACCCTCCGGCCATGTGAAGAAGGCCGCATTCGAAGCCGAACTTCAGGACGCTGCGGCGGCAGGCCTGGAAGTGGCCGGTCGCCCCGTAATTCCCCGCAGCCAAGCGGCGTTGCTGAAAAAACCTTGGGCCCAGGCTTAACCGGAAAACGCCTCACTCGCGAGCGACGCGGCGGTAACTGAGAACCGAGAACTGCCTCTCTACTCCACGGTCACCGACTTCGCCAGATTTCGCGGTTGATCGACGTCGCAGCCGCGGCGCACGGCGATGTGATAGGCGAGCAGTTGCAGCGGAACGATCTCCAGGATCGCCGACAATTCATCCGGCGCCGGCGGAACGAAGAGGACGTGATCTGCCTCTTCGCTAATCTCTTTGTCGCCTTCGGTGGCGAGTGCGATGACTATTCCGGAACGAGCTTTTACTTCTTTCAGGTTCGACATCGTCTTCTCGTAACGGAGCATCGACTGCGGGCTGTTGACGTCGCGCGTGGCGATGATTACCACGGGCAGATTCTCGTCAATCAGCGCATTGGGGCCGTGCTTCATCTCGCCCGCCGGGTAACCTTCGGCGTGAATGTAGGAAATTTCCTTGAGCTTGAGCGCGCCTTCGAGCGCGATGGGATAGTGAATGCCTCGTCCGAGGAAGAGGAAATCCTGCGCGCGGATATAAGTTTTCGCCAGCTCGTCGCAAGCCTCATCGTGCGTGAGAATCTGTTCCAGCTTGCCGGGGATGCGCATGAGCTCTTGCACGGCGGCCTTGGCCTGTTCGGGTGTCATGGCGCCGCGCACCTGCGCCAGATACAAGGCGAATAAATAAAGAGCGGTCAGTTGTCCGGTGAAGGCCTTGGTGGAAGCCACGCCGATTTCCGGGCCGGCGTGGGTGTAGATGGTTCCGGCGGCCTCACGCGTGATCATGGAGCCGACCACGTTGCAGATGGCCAGCGTCTTCGAGCCCTTGGCCTTGGCTTCACGCTGGGCCGCGATGGTATCGGCGGTTTCGCCGGATTGCGAAATCAGCATCGTCATCGTGTCCGGCCCCAGAATCGGATCGCGATAGCGCCACTCGCTGGCGTAATCGACTTCGACGGGAACGCGGGCCAGGTTTTCGATCATGAACTTGCCCGCCAGTCCGGCATGCCAACTGGTGCCGCAGGCGGCGATATTGATTTTCTTCAGTGCCTTGAACTCGGCATCGCTGACCTGCATCTCGTTGAGGAAGATGGCGCCGGTATCCTGCGAGACGCGGCCGAGGGTGGTGTCGCGGACGGTGCGCGGCTGCTCATATATTTCCTTGAGCATGAAGTGCTTGAAGCCACCCTTCTCCGCCATGATCGGATCCCAAGTGATGCGCTGCGCCTTCCGCTCCAGCGGATTGCCGTCGAAATCGGTGACTCGCACGCCGTCTGCGGTGATCACGGCAAGATCGCCATCGGCCAGAAAGAAAAGCTCGCGCGTGTGATCGAGGAGCGCGGGCACGTCGGAGGCGACGAAGTATTCATCCTTGCCAAGGCCGATGACGACGGGCGGTCCATTACGCGCCGCGACGATCTTGTTCGGCTCGTCGACCGCAATCACCACCAGCGCGAATACGCCGGTAAGTTCCTTGACCGCTTTGCGCACGGCTTCTTCCAAAGACGGCCTATGACCGTTGCCAGTTTGCAGGTAGTACTTCTCGATCAGGTGCGCGATGATTTCCGTGTCCGTTTCGGTGGTGAACTTGTGTCCTTCGGCGATCAGCTTCTTCTTGAGCGAGAGATAGTTCTCGACAATGCCGTTATGCACGACCACGATTCTGCCGGTGCAATCGCGATGCGGATGGGCGTTTTCTTCGGTGGGGCGGCCATGTGTGGCCCAGCGCGTGTGTCCGATGCCGTAGGTGCCGTCGAGCGGCTTGAGGCGGATCACTTCTTCCAGATTGCGCAGCTTGCCTTCCGCGCGGCGGATCTGCAGGCCCGCGCCGTTTCCGGCCACCGCGATTCCCGCCGAGTCGTAGCCGCGATACTCCAGCTTTCTTAGTCCCTCAATAATGACGGGGACGACCTGCTTCTTACCCACATATCCAACAATGCCGCACATTGGTTAATTGGCTCCTTGACGAATAGTTCGGTGGGGAGGACCGGTGATTGTTCGGGCACAGCATTGCCCGTCAAGCACAAACGGAGATCTACTCTTCGAGGGAGAAGCGAAACTCTTCAATGACCGGGTTCGTTAGAACTTCGCGCGCGATCCGCTCTACTTCCGCTTGCGCCTCATCCTTTGAGATGCCGCTGTTGAGAGTAATTTCGAAATACTTTCCTTGCCGTACATCGTGCAGACTCTTGTAGCCGATTTTCGTAAGGGCGCCATGGATGGTTTTACCCTGCGGATCCAGAACGCTCTTCTTCAATGACACGTAGACGTAGGCTTTCATCAACGTGTCAATTATACGTCAGGTGGCAGCGAACAGGACCGTGGTTTCCGTTATGGGGGGTATGCCGTTCGGGCCACTCACTTTCGTGAAGTCGAATCCGTAACCTGTTCAAAAGATGCCAGTTGATGGTCCAACTCTGCGATCGCCTGCTCCAGCATCTGGCGGTGATGACGGTTGCTGGCTGCCTGCAGCTGTTGCGTGAGGCGTCGGCGGGAAAGAAGCAGGCCCTCGCGTTTGCGATTGCGTTGCTGTTGCTCGGGCGAGATCGGTGCGCGAACGGTTTTCCGCCCCTCCGACATTTCCGCTTGTTGTTGTTCTACGGACTTACTTTCCCAACCGCGCGCCATTTGAGGAATCTTACCTCGAAGTTTTTGGGCGGTACCAAGAAATAACTTGTCCCATTCTGACTCATTATTGTGGCGCCAGTTCCAGTATACGGTCTGCTGCTGGCTGCTCAACTTGCGGGCTGGCAGCGGCCATCATTGCAACAGGTGCAGCAAGGGCAGCAGTCAGAATAAGTGAACTGAGATATCGGTATCCACGGCGCACATCGTTCTCCTTGTGCGAGATTCAAATCCCGCAGAATACTCTTCTACTGTTGGCGGTCTAGAGTCTGGCCAATACTGCTCAGATATGGCTGAGGAGAATCCGGCAAATCAGACAGACTGCTGGGAACGAATCGTTGTTGGGGTTCAATTTCAGGTGAGATGCTCTGTGGCTATTGGCTAACGGATCGCGAGCGGTTCTTGCGAGCGCAGCGAGGAGGCGCGCTCACGGGCGTTCTGGAGCGCGCGCTTCACGTGACGAGGCGCGGTGCCGCCGGGGACGTCGTGCAGCGCGAGTACTGCAGTAAGTCCGAGGCAGGAGTGGAAACCCGCGTCAAAGCTCGCGTGGATCGCTTGCAGGTCGGCGAGCGGCAGTTTTTGCAAATCGCATCCGCGTTCCACGGCCAGCTGCACCGCCTTGCCGACCGCTTCGTGGGCGAGGCGCGACGGCACTCCGCGTTCGACGAGATAGGCGGCTGCGGCCCACGCATTCATAAAACCCAAACTTGCGGCCTGATTCATCTTGGCGTCGTTGAATTCGACGGTGTTCATAAATCCGGTCACGAGCGGCAGCATGCCGATGACTGTGTCGGAGGCGTTGAACACAGGCTCCTGCGTTTCCTGCAAGTCTTTGTTGTAGGCGAGGGGCAGTCCCTTCACCAAGGTTTGTAGCGTGATGGCGCATCCCATGACACGCGCCGCTTTGCCGCGCACCAGCTCCAGCAAGTCGGGATTTCTTTTCTGCGGCATGGCGCTGCTGCCGGTTGAGTAGGGCTCGGGCAATTCGACGAAGCCGTACGCGGGCGTGGAGAACAAGATCATCTCTTCGGCCCAGCGGCTGAGGTGCAGAGCGAGCAAGGAGAGCGCGTCGACGAATTCGATGGCGAAGTCGCGGTCGCTTGTAGCATCCATGCTATTAGAGGTCGGGCCAGCAAACCCCAGCTCCGCGGCCATCGCTTGACGATTGAGTGTGAGCGTGGCTCCGGCTACGGCGCCCGAGCCCAGAGGACAAAGGTTCGCGCGCTTGCGGCAGTCGGCGAGGCGACCGGCGTCGCGCAGAAACATTTCTACATAAGCCAGCAACCAATGTGTGACCAGAACGGGCTCTGCCGGCTGCAGGTGCGTGTAGGCTGGCATTGCTAATGGCGAAGATGCGCTGGCCGCAGCCTCGGCGCGCGCCAGGAACACCTCGATCCAATCGGCGATCAAGTTCTGCAGGGCATCGATGCTTTGACGCACGAAGAGCCGGAGGTCGGTCGCGATCTGTTCGTTGCGGCTGCGGCCGCTGTGCAACTTGTAGCCGGTAGCGCCGATCAGCGCGACGAGTTGCTTCTCTACGAAGTGGTGAACGTCTTCGGCTTCCGGATCTTTCAGAAATTCCGGCGACGATTCGGCGCGATGGCCGATTTCTCCCAGCGCTTTCACGATTTCGGAAAGCTCTTCGGAGGAAAGCACTCCGGCGTGTTCAAGAGCGTTGGCGTGCGCGCGGCTGGCGGCGAGTTCGAAGGGCAGCAGCCGTTGATCGTAGGGGAACGACCGCTGCCATTTTTCAAATTCGGGGTCAAGCGGCTGCCGGAAGCGGCCGGACCACATCTTCATTGTTCGACCTTCATTGTTCAACCTCTACCTTTACTCTCGCCTGCGTCTGGGCGCGGCAACGCGACGGCAATCCCAGGATGCGGATGAAGCCTTCGGCGTCTTTCTGATCATAGCTCGCACCCATGGTGAATGAGGAGAGGTCGGTGCGGTAGAGCGAGTAATCGGATTTGCGGCTGACGATGCTGACGTTGCCTTTGTAGAGCGACAGCGTGACCGCGCCGGTCACGTTCTGTTGCGTGGTTTCGACGAAGGCGTCCAGCGCTTCGCGCAGCGGCGTGAACCACAGGCCGAAGTAAACCAGTTCGGCATACTTGAGCGCGACGTGCTGCTTGAAGTGCAGCAGGTCCCGATCGAGGCAGAGGGCTTCTAGTTCGCCGTGGACGGCCAGCAGCAGCGTGCCTCCGGGAGTTTCGTAGCAGCCTCGCGATTTGATGCCGACAAAGCGGTTCTCGACCAAGTCGATACGGCCAATCGCGTTGCGCCCGCCGATTTCGTTCAGCAGTTCGACCAGCGATACGGGATCGAGATTCATGCCGTTCACCGAGACGGGCACTCCTTTTTCAAATCCAATTTCGACTTGTTCTTCCTGATCGGGAGCCTCCTGCGGCGACTTCGTCATCTGCCAGGTGCTCGGGAATGGCGCGTTGGCCGCGTCTTCGAGCTCTCCACCCTCGTGGCTCACGTGCCAGAGATTGCGATCGCGGCTGTGAATCTTCTCGCGGCTCGCGGTCACGGAAATGCCGCGCTTCTCGGCGTAGTCGAGACAATCTTCGCGCGACTTGAGATCCCACTCGCGCCACGGCACCACAACTTTCAGCTCGGGAGCGAGCGCCTGGTAGGCCATCTCGAAGCGGACCTGGTCATTGCCCTTGCCGGTGCATCCGTGGCTGACGGCCGAGGCGCCTTCGCGCAGCGCGACTTCGACCTGATGTTTCGCGATCACAGGGCGGGCGAGCGAGGTGCCGAGCAGATACTTGTTTTCGTACACCGCGCCCGCTTTCAGCGCCGGCCAGACGTAGCCGGTCAGAAACTCTTCGCGCAGATCTTCGACTACCACTTTGCTGGCTCCGGTTTTGTAGGCCTTTTCCACCACGGCCTCGATGTCATCCCCCTGGCCTACATCGGCGACCATGGCGACCACTTCGTAGGCATAATTTTCCTTGAGCCACGGAATGATGATGGAGGTATCGAGCCCCCCGGAGTAGGCGAGAACAATTTTCTCTTGCTTAGGCATGTGCGCTCCTAGCTGGGAAGTGGCCCACGCCACCGCCCAACAGCCATACGAGAATGGCTTTCTGAATGTGCAGGCGATTTTCCGCCTGATCGAAAACAACCGAGTTCACCGAGTCGATGACCTGATCGGTCACCTCGCAGCCGCGATGCGCGGGCAGACAGTGCATGAACAGCGCATTGGGCTTGGCAAGTTGCATGAGCGCGGCGTTCACCTGGTAGGGGCCGAAGATGGCGGCACGTTCTTCCGCCTCGTGTTCGTGTCCCATGCTGGCCCACGCATCGGTGTAGACGGCATCGGCTCCGGCAACGGCTTTGCGCGGGTCGGTCAGGATGCGGAGCGAAGCCTTGGTCTCGTCCGCAATGGCCTTCGCCATGGTGACGATCACGGGATTGAGCCCGTAGCGCTCCGGGGTAGCAATGGAAACTTTTGCGCCCACCGCGGCGCCAGCCAGCAGGAGCGAGTGCGCCATGTTGTTGCCATCGCCAACGTAGGCGAAATGAATTTTCGAGAGATCGCCGAAATGTTCCTGCAGGGTAAAGAAGTCGGCGAGCGCCTGGCAGGGATGTTCGAGTTCACTGAGGGCGTTGATGACCGGAACGCTGGCGTAGGTGGCCATCTCTTCGACGACCGAATGACTAAACGTTCGCAACACGATGATGTCGATCCAGCGTTCGAGATTGTGGGCGATGTCGTAAAGCGACTCGCGGGCAATGAGGCGGCTGGCCGTTTGATCGACGAAGAATGTGCTGCCGCCCAGGCTGTCCATGCCGGCTTCGAACGTGAGCCGCGTGCGCAGGGAGGGCTTCTCGAAGAACATCACCATCTGCTTGCCGGCGAGAACGCCGCGATAGTCCGCGGGCCGCTGCTTGAGCATCAAGGTGAGGTTAAAGAGCGCGAGGATTTCGGCAGGGGCGAGGTCGTGGATCGAGACGAGATCACGCGGCGCGACCGGTTCCGCCAGCGGGTTCGTCTTCGTCTTCATTGTTGGCGGATTCATCAGTGCCATGGGAACGGTTCTCATTTGCATTTCGTAACACTCCATTTCCGGAGAACTTGACGCGGCTCGAGGAATTGGCCCCGGCAAACCGCTTACAACAGCTCGCGAATGCGTCGGGCGAGCGCATGCGCTTTCTTTTTGTCGGTGGCGATGACCAGCACCGTGTCGTCGCCGGCGATTGTGCCGACGACCTCAGGCCAGTGCGAGGTATCGAGCGCGGCGGCAACGGGCTGCGCGCTGCCGACCGTGGTCTTCACCACGAGCAGGTTCTGGGCCTGGCGGATTTCGACCACGAATTGGCGAGCGAGATGCATGACCGAGGGCAAGAAACCTTCCGCGCCCAAGCTCTCGTCAGCGCGCCGATAGCCCTCGGGCCCTTTGACGAGTTTCAGTTCGTGGATGTCACGGGACAGCGTCGCCTGGCCTACATCGAAGCCCTTGCGCTCGAGCCTGTGCTGAAGGGAGTCCTGGCTTTCGACAGGACCGTCGTCGAGCAGATCGAGGATGGCTTGGTGGCGCGCTGTTTTCGACATGAATAAAAATGCAACTGAATGCATAAGTATCCATCCATTGCAAGAGTCGTGTCAAGCGGGAAATGCCCGGGGGCATGCCCCGGGGCGTGCCGGAGGAGTGCGGGGCGGTGATTTCTGGCTGGCATGATTCCAGCAAGCTGCGGGCTTCGAGCAAACAGATATTGGGGTTTGCTCGAAGCTCGTAGCTCGTAGCTCACAGCCGTTCTCTGCGTTACTCGGCTTCTTCTTCCTGAGACGCGCCGGCTCGGACCAGGTTTTCCAATTCTCGGTTCAGACCAGCGCGGCTGGCCTCGGGCAATTCTAAAAAGCGAAAAGGCTGGAGGCATCCTTGGGTGGCCCACATGGGAAACAACATGTGCACGCGGCAGCGGATGCTGGTAATGCCGAGGTGGAACAGGATAGTCACCCGGATGCCTTCGTCGAGCGGTTGTTCGATCGAGACCAGTCCGCCGTTAACGGAGAGCTGGCTCAGGCGGCCACGGACCTGACGTCCGTTTTCGAGCACCATCAGAGCAAGGATGGAGCCGCCGAGCTTGACGCGCGAGCCCCGTCGTCCTTTCTGTATGGCGGCGGTGGAGGACATTCTCCGTCAATATTGCATCAGGCGGCGGCGGCTGGGCAGATTACGAAAGTCAGGCCCTAGGCCTTGGTCGCACCTCCGTAAGGAGTAGACACCCCCGGCAGGGCTGCCGCTCTCGCGTGCTAGAATCGTTACTGTGACTCCCCCAACCGATGCTTCCTGACATCGACAAATTGCTGGAGCTGCAGGCGGCGGATAAAGAGATCCGCAGACTGCGGGATGAAGTGGCCGCGCTGCCGAAACGCGTGGCGGTGATTGAACAAAAGCTGGCTGGAACCAAGGCGCACCTGGAGAAGGTTCGGACGGCAGCCAAGAGCGACGAGGCCAACCGCAAGAAGTTCGAAGCCAATATCAAAGATCTGCAAGGCAAGATTTCCAAGTATCGCGACCAATCTCTCGACGTTAAAACCAACGACCAGTACAAGGCCCTGCTGCACGAGATCCAGTTTGCCGAGCAGGAGATCCGACTCAACGAGGACCGCATCCTGGAGGTGATGGTCAACGTCGACGCGCGCGAAAAGGAAGTGAAAGCGGCGGAGGCTGAGCTCAAGCTAGAGACGGCCGAGATCGAAAAAGAAAAAGAAGACGCGCGAAAAGTTACCGCGGAAGATCAGAAAAAGCTCGCCGAGTGGAACGCCAAGCGCGATGCTTTGCGCCACGGGATTTCCGAGGATACTCTTCGTCACTATGAGCGCGTGGCGAAGTTGCGCGGCAGCGGACTGGCGGAAGTCCGCGACCAGAAATGCATGGGCTGCCAGGTGATGCTGCGTCCGCAGACCTACAACGAAGTGCGCAACGGCGAGAAGGTAATGGTCTGCGAATCGTGCCAGAGAATTTATTACTACAATCCGGCGAACGAAGTGAAGCCGGAGCAGGAAGTGGTGACGGTTACCGGGAGAAAACGCGCCCGCCCCAAAGCGGATGCTCCGCAGGCTTGGTTCTACCGTCCGGATTACGGCGAGGAAGGCGAGGTGCTGCTGGTGTTCATCAATGACGGCGGCAGTTCGACGCGGCGCATCTACGAAATGCACACCGGGCGCCAGATCGGCGATATGCTGGTGCGCGAAGGAATTTACCGCCTGGCGTTTCCCGAGGACCTGACCGACGCCGCTCTCCGCCTCAACGGCCATTGGGAAGAAAAGGAAATCGACGAGTGGGGCTCGGAAATACCTTCGAATGCGCTCGATCTTCTTCATAAAGATCTGCTGGCCATTCGGCGCGAGCACAGATCGAGCCCCAAGCATTCCGCCTCTCCGGCGGAACAACCGGCCGCCCGCTAGATCTTTGCTGCACGGCAGGCGCCACCCCGGCAGCCAGGCGTGATGCCGAAACCTCCACCGGCAGGCTCTTGCGGTAAAATTGCGCCCACGAGGTGAGTGATGGCCCCCCACGTCAATGACTTCAGCCTTCCTTCTACATCCCGCCGTTCGTTTCTCAGCCTGTCTGCCGCTGCTTCGGCCGCGCTGGCATTGCGCATTGTCACCGAACCGATGCTGGCTCGCGCCGCGCGGGAGAGCTTGCCGACCGATGGCGTCAAGATTGACGCCAACGAAAATCCGCTCGGGCCCGCTGCTTCTGCGCGCGAGGCACTGGCCGCCATCGTCCCGCAGGGCGGGCGCTATTCCTTCGGGCTGACCGACGATCTGGTCAAGACGCTCGCGGAAACTGAAGGCCTCAAGCCGGAACAGATCCGCGTCCACCCCGGGTCGAGTGACCCTCTGCATCACACCGTGGCCGCCTTCGCTTCCCCGCAGCGCAGCTATGTCACCGCCGATCCGGGATACGAAGCCGGCATGTTCGCCGCCAATGCCATTGGTGCGAAGGTAGTGAAAGTTCCGCTGACAAGAACGTATGCGCACGATGTGAAGGCGATGCTGGCCGCGGCTCCCGACGCGGGCGTGTTCTATGTTTGCAGCCCGAACAACCCGACCGGCACCCTCACCAGCCATTCCGATATCGCATACCTGGTCGAAAACAAGCCCAGGGGTTCGGTCGTGCTCGTGGATGAAGCCTACATTCATTTTGCCGACGCGGTTCCCGTAATGGATCTGGTGAAAGCCGATAAGGACGTGATCCTGCTGCGCACGTTCTCGAAGATCTACGGGATGGCGGGCCTGCGCTGTGGCGTCGTCTTCGCCCGCCCCGACCTGCTGGAGAAAATCGAAAACTACGGCGGCTGGAATCCGATGCCCATCACCGCGCTTGTCGCCGCCTCGGCCAGCCTGAAAGACGCACAGCTGGTGCCCGAGCGCAAGCGCATTAACGCCACTATCCGCGGCCAGGTCTTTGCCTGGCTCGACCGCAACGGATACTCCTACGTTCCCTCGGAATCGAACTGCTTCATGCTCGACACGAAACGCCCGGCGAAGGCTGCGATCGACGCCATGGCAAAACAAAATGTATTCATCGGGCGCATCTGGCCTGTATGGCCAACCTACGCGCGCATCACGATTGGAACCGCGTCCGAGATGGAACAGTTCCAGGCCGCGTGGCAGAAGGTGATGTCGGGTGCGGTGACGGCCAGTGTCGGCGCAAGGCCAAGCTCAGGAGAACTGGGCAAACGGAATCTGGATGGGATCGTGACCCGAGCTTAAGGCAACTCATGCTCGTGTGGGACGGGCGCCTCGCCCGTCCAAGCCGAGCGAAGCTCGGCAATTGCCTGCGCCCACAACAACTTTGGGTTCGCTATAACATCTATCCATGCCGAAAAAATGCCCTCCCTCCGCCAAGCACGCGGAGCCCGCCGTAAAACTCTCCGCCCGAGGAGTCGCCCGCCTGCAAGCCCGGCATCCCTGGGTCTATCGCTCGGATGTAGTCGAGGCAAACGACGTCCCCCCCGGCGCCGTCGTCCGCGTCCTCGATCAGCGCGGCAAATTCCTCGGAACCGCGCTCTACAGTTCCTCGTCGCAGATCGCCATCCGCATGATCTCTCACGGTTCCGTGGCCGATCTGCCGGCTCTGGTAGCGGAGCGCATTCGCGCCGCCATCGCCTACCGCAAGGAAAATGATCTCGTCCGCAATACCGACGCCTACCGCATCGTCTTCAGCGAAGCTGATTTTCTGCCCGGCCTCATCGTCGATCGCTATAACGACGTGCTCTCGGTGCAAATCCTGACCCAGGCCATGGATGCAGCCCCCGTGCGCGAAGCCGTCCTGCAAACGTTATGTGACGAACTGCAACCGGCGGGAATCGTCGAGCGCGTCGATGCTCGAATCAGAGAACTCGAGCAATTGCCGCCGCGGCAGTCCGGCCTGCTCTGGGGCGAGAAGAGTTCGACTGTCATCAACATGAACGGCGTCCGCTTCCACTGCGATGGCCTGGAGGGCCAGAAAACCGGCGCGTTTCTCGATCAGCGGGAGAACTACGCCGCCGCCGCGCAGTACGCGCACGGCGAAGCCCTCGACGCGTTCTGCTACCAGGGAGGATTTGCGCTGCACCTTGCTCTTGCTCTGCACCCCGCCGCGAAGTGTTCCAGCGTCACGGGAGTGGATAGCTCGCGTCCGGCGCTCGAAATGGCGGAAAAGAACGCGCTTCTGAACGGCCGCGAACTGGAGTGGATCGAGGCCAACGCTTTCGACCTCCTAAGGGAGTACGCCGCCGCCGGCCGCCGCTACGACACCATCGTTCTCGATCCCCCGGCGTTTGCCAAGACCAAGCGCGACCTCGAAAAAGCTCTCGGCGGCTACAAGGAGCTCAATCTGCGTGCCCTGAAGATGCTGCGGCCCGGAGGGATTCTCGTCACCTGCTCCTGCTCCTTCCACGTCAGTACCGCCGACTTCCTCAAAGTGCTAGCCGCCGCCGCCCAAGACGCCCACAAGTCCCTGCGGGTGGTCGAGAACCGCGGAGCGGCGAAGGATCATCCAATATTATTGAACGTGCCAGAAACCAGCTATCTAAAGTGCCTGATATTGAGCGTAAGCAATTGAAAAATAATAATATAATGTGCTTGACAATAACGTACTAAGATTTTATGCTGGCTTCACACTAATTGACAACCCGGGAGCTTCCGAAAGCTCCCCGAATGAACTTCAAGTAGGAGGAGTTAAGCCATGACCATGATTACCCGTTGGGACCCATTCCGTGAGTTCGTCACCCTGCAAGACCGCATGAACCGCTTGTTCCCCCGTGGGCCGGAGGGTCAGGATGAATCTCTGACCTCGACCGCATTCGCTCCGCCCGTGGACGTTTACGAGGACGAGCACAACGTCACCCTGAAGATCGAAGTGCCGGGAATCGACGAGAAGGACATCGACGTCCGCATTGAGAACAACACGCTGACCGTGCACGGCGAGCGTAAGTTCGAGAAGGAAGAAAAAGAAGAGAACTACCGGCGCGTGGAGCGGCAGTACGGCAGCTTCACCCGCACCTTCACCCTCCCGAACACAGTCAATCAGGACAGCGTTCAGGCCGACTATGACAAGGGCGTGTTGAAGATCAAGCTGGCCAAGAAAGCCGAAGCCAAGCCGAAGCAGATCAAAGTAAACGTCGGCAGCCAGAAGACGCTAGAAGCCAAAGAGCCCAAGAGCGCCAGCAAAGCCGCATAAGCGATGCTCGCGTGGGGACGGGCGACTCGCCCGTCCAGCCAGAATTACGTAGAGACGGCCGCCCTCGGCGGTCCAGCCGGGCAAAGCCCGGCAGTTGCAAACTCAGCGGGAGGCGAGAACCAGCGCCTCCCGCTTAATTTTGTAATTTCGTAATCGGGTAATCTTATAATTCGGAGGGCGATTGGCTGAAGTTAAATTACCGAATTTCCCGATTACAAGATTACAAATCAGGGAGCTAATCCATGCCCATTCGTTGGGACAAATTCACCGTCAAGGCGCAGGAGGCCATCCAGCGCGCGAACGAGCTCGCCTCCGAGCACGGCAATCCGGAGATGACCCCCGCCCATCTGCTGGCCGCGTTGGTCGAGGACCGCGAAGGCATCGTTGCGCCCGTGCTCGAAAAAATCGGCATCGGGCCGCAGGCCGTGCTTAGCGACGTCTACAAAGAAATTGAGAAGTTGCCTAAAGTCTCGGGCAGCAGCGGCGCGCAGCAGCCAGCCATGTCGTCGCAGGTCAACCAGCTCCTGGAAAAGTCCTTCAAAGAGGCCGACACCTTCAAAGACGAATATGTGTCGACCGAGCACATGTTGCTGGCGCTGACCGATCTGAAGCGCGATCCGGCGCAGGAGCTGCTGGCGCGTCACGGCGCGACCCACGATGCCATCCTGAAAGCGCTCACCGCGGTCCGGGGATCGCAACGTATCACCGACCAGAATCCCGAAGCTAAGTACCAGGCGCTCGAGCGCTATGCCCGCGACCTGAATGAGCAGGCGCGACGCGGCAAACTCGATCCCGTGATCGGCCGCGATGAAGAAATCCGACGTGTGGTGCAGGTGCTTTCACGGCGCACGAAGAATAATCCGGTGCTGATCGGCGAGCCGGGCGTGGGCAAGACTGCCATAGTCGAAGGCCTCGCGCAGCGCATCGTCTCCGGCGACGTGCCCGAAGTCCTGAAGAACAAGCGCGTCGTCGCGCTAGATTTGGGAGCCATGCTCGCCGGCGCAAAGTATCGCGGCGAATTCGAAGACCGCCTCAAGGCCGTCCTCAAAGAAATCGAAGATTCGCAAGGCAAGATCATCCTTTTCATCGACGAGTTGCACACGCTCGTTGGCGCCGGCGCCGCCGAAGGCGCGATCGACGCCTCGAACATGCTGAAGCCGGCACTCGCCCGCGGCGAGTTGCGCGCCATCGGCGCCACCACGCTCAACGAATATCGCAAGTACATCGAGAAAGACGCCGCGCTCGAACGCCGCTTCCAGATTGTTTTCGTGGGCGAGCCGAACGTCGAGGACACCATCGCCATCCTGCGCGGGCTGAAGGAAAAATATGAAGTGCACCACGGCGTGCGCATCAAGGATTCGGCCATCGTCGCAGCCGCGACCCTGTCGCATCGTTATATTTCCGACCGCTTCCTGCCCGACAAGGCCATCGATCTGATCGACGAGGCCGCCGCCTCGCTCCGCATTCAGATCGATTCCATGCCCACCGAAATCGATCAGCTCGAACGGCGAGCCACGCAACTCGAGATCGAAAAGCAGGCGTTGAAAAGAGAAGACGATGCGAATTCGAAAGAGCGCCTCGCCCACGTCGAGAAAGAATTGGCCGGCATTCGTGAACAATCAAATGCGCTCAAGGCGAAGTGGAAGCAGGAAAAGGACGTAATCGCAAAAGCCCGCGCCCTGAAAGAAAAACTCGAGCAGCTAAGAATCGAAGAAGCCGCCGAGGAGCGCAAAGGAAATCTAGAGCGCGTGGCGCAAATCCGCTACGGGCTCATCCGCCAAACCGAACAAGAACTGAATAAAGTCACCTCGCAGATCGATGGCAAGGCCGGACAGCGCATGTTGAAAGAAGAAGTCGATGAGGAAGACGTTGCCCGCATCGTTTCCAAGTGGACCGGCATTCCGGTTTCCAAGATGCTCGAGGGCGAAGTCAAGAAGCTCGTCAACATGGAAGACCGGCTGCGGCTGCGCGTCATCGGACAGGATGCGGCGCTAGAACGCGTGGCCAACGCCATCCGCCGTTCGCGCGCTGGACTAAGCGATCCCAAGCGGCCGATCGGCTCGTTTATTTTTCTCGGCCCAACCGGCGTCGGCAAAACCGAACTGGCGCGCGCCCTCGCCGAATTTCTTTTCGACGACGAGCGCGCCATGATCCGCATCGACATGTCCGAATATATGGAGAAGCATGCCGTGTCGCGTCTGATCGGCGCGCCTCCGGGATACGTGGGCTATGAAGAGGGCGGACAGCTTACCGAGCAAGTGCGGCGGCATCCTTACGCGGTCGTGCTCTTCGACGAGATAGAAAAAGCGCATCCCGATGTATTCAACATCCTGCTGCAGATCATGGATGACGGCCGCCTCACCGACGGCAAGGGTCGCCATGTGGACTTCAAGAACACGGTCATCATCATGACTTCGAACCTGGGTTCGTCGTACCTGCAGTCGGAGAACATTCGCACCGCCGATGGCTTCGAGCGTGCCTCGAAGCAGGTGATGGACGCGCTGCACGGGCATTTCAAACCCGAGTTTCTGAATCGCGTGGACGACATCATCATCTTCCGTCCGCTCGGCAAGGAACAGCTGGTCAAGATCGTCGACCTGCGCCTCGAAGACCTGCGCCGCCTGATCGTCGATCGCAAAATTTCTCTGGAGTTAACCGACGCCGCCAAAGAGCTGCTCTTCACCGAAGGCTACGATCCAAACTTCGGAGCGCGTCCGCTGAAGCGCGCCATTCAGAAGCTGGTGCAGGACCCGCTCGCGCTGAAAATTCTGGACGGCGAGGTGCTGCACGGCGACCACGTGATCGTGGACGCCGATAAGAAGGCGGGCAAGATGACGTTCAAAGTCAGCGAGCGGGTGGGAGAGAAAGAGCCTGCGAAGGCGAAGAAGTAATGCTCGCGTGGTGAAAGTTGTGTGGGGACGGGCGACTCGCCCGTCCAGGCCGAGGGCAGCTCGGCGGAGCTAAGTCCTTTGTTTGCATTGAAAAGTGTTCCACGTGGAACATAAGTGCGCAAAGTAATTACTTATAGCTAATATAATAAATGCATACAATAACTAGATTTCTTTTGCGTCCCTTACGTGGTTGGGGGCGCCTTGAACTGATCGGCAATCTCGCGTCGCGACAAAAACCATGCGACGATCACGCGCACGATGATCCCCACGCCGCCGAACGCGAGTGCTTTCGGTTGAACCATAACGGTTGCGGCCGAAACTGACGGCACCAGCATTACGATTCCTGTGATGGCGATCAGCAACGCCGCGTGCCGCGCGATGTTATTGAGTTCCACGAGACCCCACGCGACTCCGCCTCCGACGACGGCCATGAGCAGGAACATGTACGGGCCTGCTAATTGCAGTCCGAACAACAGCGGCGCGCCTGCCGACATCGATACCGTGCCGGGACGAACCAGCATCAGGGCGCCCAAGATCCCCAGGTAAATTGCGCAGAGAGCGAACAGCGTGGCGAGGGCTCGCACTCCATTTGGGATCGAGTTGGCAGCGTTATTTATCATAGTTTCTCTATAGCGAATCCAGAGTTGCTGTAGCCACGGGCAACTGCCGAGCTTCGCTCGGCTTGGACGGGCGAGGGCGCCCGTCCCCACACGAGCATCGCGACTCGTAGAATACAAGCCGTGGCTGCGCCCTCACAAACAAAACTGATTGTCCTGAACCTTAAGGCGGGGATGCCGACGGTTGAGCAGGCGAAGCGGCGATTGCTCGAATCATTGTATGCGCCGCGGGGAGCGAGTGGTCCGGTGGTGAAGATCATTCACGGCTACGGATCTTCGGGGAAGGGCGGCGCGATCCGCACCGCGATCCGCGAACAGATGGCCGAGTGGCAGCGCGAAGGCAAAGTACTCAAGGTGGTGCCCGGCGAAAACTGGAGCATCTTCGACCCGGGCTCGCAGGATCTGCGCCAGCGCTATGCTTTTCTCAGCAAGGATGAAGATCTCGATCGCGGAAATGCGGGCATGACGCTGGTCGAGTTTCCGGCGGATACTTCCCGCATCTTTCGATAGGAATTCGATAAAGGTTGCCGTCCCGCTCGTCAAAGTTGTAACGTACTCGGCGAAGACCAATTCTCACTGGGGGATGGAATGAAGGTCGGCCGTTATCTGTTTGCGTCTATTTTTTCGCTTGCCTGCATCAGCTTTTCCTGGGCGCAGCAAGCCGCGCCTGCGCCGAAGACGGTCGTCATCCGCGCCGGACATCTGCTTGACGTGAAGACCGGCAAGGCGCTCTCGAACCAAACCATCATCATTCAGGGTGACAAGATCGCGAGCGTTGGCCCGGACACCACTGTCCCCGCCGGAGCGCAAGTCGTCGATCTGTCGAACGCCACCTTGCTGCCGGGATTGATTGACGCGCACACGCACGTCACGTTCAATCCGAACTTCGGTTACTCGCAGCTTGCGATTTCCGTGCCGCGCGAGGCCCTCATTGGAGCACGCAATGCCCGGGTCACGCTCGAAGCCGGGTTTACGACCATCCGCAACGTGAGCGCCAAGGGCTTCGCCGACGTCGCTTTGCGCGACGCCATCAATGCCGGCGACGTGCCCGGACCGCGCATGCTGGTGAGCGGCCCGGCACTGAGTATTACGGGCGGGCATGGAGACAATAACTTGCTGCCGTTTGAATATCACGCCGCTGGCGACGGCGTGGCCGATGGCGTGGATGGCGTGCGCCACATCGTTCGGTGGAACATCAAGTATGGCGTGGACCTGATCAAGGTCATGGCCTCGGGTGGGGTGCTCTCGAAGGGAGACGATCCGCAGGCGTCGCAGTACAGGCTGGAGGAGATGAAAGCCATTGTGGAGGAGGCGCATCGGCTGGGACGAAAAGTCGCGGCGCACGCGCATGGAGCGCAGGCGATCCGGTGGGCGAGCGAGGCCGGCGTGGATTCGATTGAGCACGGTTCCTACATCGACGACGCGGCCATCGCCGAAATGAAGAAGAACGGCACCTATCTTGTGCCGACTCTCTACTTGGGCGACTGGTTCCTGGAAAACGCCGAAAGGATCGGCACGCCGCCCGACCTGATCGCCAAGGCGCGCGAAGTGATGCCGGCCGCGCGCAAGAACATGGCGCGCGCGTTTGCTGCCGGAGTAAAAGTTGGCTTCGGCACCGATGCTGCTGTGTATCCGCACGGACTTAACGCGCATGAATTCGCCGTCATGGTGAAACTGGGTCTGACGCCGCTGCAGGCGATCCAGGCGGCAACTATTAATGACGCCGATCTGCTTGGCTGGTCCGACAAGGTCGGGACTATTGAGCCGGGCAAGTGGGCCGACATCGTTGCCGTGGACGGCGATCCGCTGGCCGACGTTACTACGCTTGAACGCGTTAAGTTCGTGATGAAGGGCGGCGAGGTGGTTAAGAATCTGTACGCGAAGTGACCCTGATTCCCATAGAGACGCGGCTTGCCGCGTCTTCGACCGTACGCGGCATTCGGGTCGCTGCACGCAGGAGACGGGGCAAACCTCGTCTCTACGTTAGAATCCCCCGGTGCCTGTTCGCCTGCAGATTGAAGCCACGCGTGGCTCCGCCCGCGCTGGCAAGCTCTTCACTCCTCACGGAGAGGTCGAGACGCCTGTGTTCATGCCGGTTGGCACACTGGCTTCGGTTAAGGGCGTCTCGCAGGATGTGCTTGAAGAACTCGGCGTCCAGATTCTGCTCGCCAATACCTACCATCTTTTTCTGCGGCCTGGTGTCGAAACCGTTCGGCAGATGGGCGGGCTGCACCGATTCATGTCATGGGATCGAGCCATCCTCACCGATTCAGGCGGCTTTCAGGTTTTCAGCCTGAACGATCTGCGCAAGGTCAGCGAAGAAGGAGTCGAGTTCCGCTCGCACCTCGACGGCTCCCCGTACTTCCTGAGTCCCGAAAAGGCCATGGAGGCGCAGATCGGGCTGGGAGCCGACATCATCATGGCCTTCGATGAATGCATCGAGTATCCGGCCGACGCTCAGCGCGCGCGCGCCTCGATGGAACTGACCCTGCGCTGGGCCGCGCGCTGCAAGAATTATTTCGAAGCATACAAGTACGAAGTTCCGTGGGGGAGCAATGCTGCTCCGCTTCGCTCTGCTGGACAGCCGAGGGGGGCTGTCCCTACGCAAGCGGGGGCGACGCAGGCATTATTTGGCATCGTCCAAGGCGGCATGGACCCTGAGCTGCGCCGCGAATCCGCCGAGCGAACCATCGACATCGGCTTCCCCGGTTACGCCATCGGCGGGCTGAGCGTCGGCGAACCCCGCCAGCTTACGCGCGACATCGTCGAATCCACGCTCGAGCATCTTCCCTCCAGCCAGCCGCGCTATCTGATGGGAGTCGGCACTCCCGAAGAGATCGCCCACTACGCCCAGTCGGGCGTCGACATGATGGATTGTGTGCTTCCCACCCGCGCCGCGCGCCATGGATTGCTGTTCACCTCCGAAGGCAGACTGTCGATCAAGCAGGCCAGATATGCGCAGGACGAAAGCGCGCTCGATCGAGCGTGCGACTGCCGCGTCTGCCAGCGGTATTCACGGGCCTACTTGCGCCATCTTTACGCCTCGAACGAACTGCTGGCCCAGGTTTTGAATACCGTCCACAACCTGCATTTTTACCTGGCCACCATGCGGACCGTCCGCGCCTGGATTCGAGCCGGCCACGCGCCCATCACCGGCGTTTCCCGGATGTAAATTCGGCGTGGCGTCCTTGACACCCGGCGAGCCGTCCGGCATTCTATTAAACTTGGGAACAAGGTCAGTTTCTTTCTGTGCCGTTCCGATCGGAACCGGGGCGCGGCATCGGCGGTTCGAGCCTCAAGCTGTAGGATCTCCGGCCATAGCAGAAAAGAATTCCCGCGGCTACGCAGAGAACGTTAAGCGGCATAAAAAAGGAAACTGCCGAGTTCCGCTCGGCCGATCCGAAGAGTGCGCTTCCGGCTGCGGTTTTTAGTCCGGTATTTCGTTACAGAGGATGAACTTGGTTGTGGAAATCATTTTGTCTGGTATGCCTGGCGCATTGGCGTTTTGGTTGCAGCTACCCGGTGGCACGAGTCTGCTCGGGCTGGCTCCCCTGCTGTTCATCTTTGCCATTTTCTACTTTCTGCTGATTTTGCCGCAGCAGCGCAAGCAGAAGAAGTGGCAGGCCATGCTGAGCGAGTTGAAAAACGGGGACAAGATCGTAACCAGCGGCGGCCTGCGCGGGACGATCGTCAGCATCAAGGACGATGCGCTGATCTTGCGCGTGCCGCCCGACAATCTGAAGCTCGAAATCAGCCGCGCATCGGTGCTATCGGTAACGCCGGCGGAAGAAGGAACAAAATCTTAGCTGCGGAACTTCGCTCGGCCGGACGGCTGATCACCCCAGCCCGCGAAAAGCGCGCGGTCTGGGGGCCCGATGAGGGCGGCCGTCCCTACGCGTTCAAGTCATGAATAAGAACCTCACTTGGAAGTTGGTGGTTATCGTAGGGATCCTGCTGGTTTTCTTGTTCGGCATCTTCGGCGTTCCGAAGGACTGGTCGGGCAGGGGGATGCTGGCGTCGGTCGCCGACCGCATTCATTTGGGACTCGACCTCCGTGGTGGGACGCACCTGATTCTGCAGGTGCAGGTGAACGACGCGGTCAACGTCGACTCCGACAACGCGGTTGCGCGCCTTAAGGAAGACTTCCGCACGCACAAGATCAATTATGCCGATATCACCAAGCCCGATCCGGTGAACCATCCGGAAATGATCGTGGTCAAGGGCGTTCCTCCGGATCAGACCAGCGATTTCAAGAGCATTATTTCCGACCGGCTGCCGGACTACGAAGCTACCTCGGGTGCGGAAAATTCCTGGACCGTTTCGATGAAGGGCCAAAACCTGGCCGATTTGAAGAACCGCGCGGTCTCCCAGGCTATCGAGACCATCCGCAACCGCATTGACCAACTCGGCGTGAGCGAGCCTGTGATCCAGGAGCACGGCCTCGGCCAGTATCAGATTCTTGTCCAACTTCCGGGCGTGGACGATCCGGCGCGCGTGAAGGAAATCATGCAGTCCACGGCGATGCTCGAAATCAAGCAATCCCTCGGTGGGCCTTATTCGAGCGAGCAGTCGGCCTTACAGGAGCGCGGCGGAGTGCTGCCTCCGGACACTGTGCTGATGCAAGGCAAAAGCATCGGCTCACGCAACAGCGAAGGCGGCGAACAGTGGTACATAATCTCTCGGGCCTCGGCCGTGACCGGTCGGGATCTTCGTACCGCGGAACCGAGCACCGACGAAAATGGCCAGCCGGCGGTCCGCTTTATCCTTACCTCTGAGGGTGGGCGAAAGTTCTACGCCTTCACTTCCGCCCATGTCGGCGACTACCTGGCGGTCGTTCTCGACAACAAAGTGCAGGAAGTGGCCGTGATCAAAGAAGCCATTCACGACACCGGCATCATTAACGGACGGTTCACCCAGCAAGAGACGCAAGACCTTGCGATGACGCTTCGTTCCGGCGCGCTGCCGGCCGGCATCAAGTACCTGGAAGAGCGCACGGTCGGGCCGTCGCTCGGCGCCGATTCGATTCGTTCCGGCGTTCAGGCGGCCATCATCGGCATGCTCGCCGTCCTCATCTTCATGCTGATTTACTACCGCTGGGCGGGCGTGAATGCCGATATTGCCCTCATCCTGAACCTGGTCATCCTGCTCGGGTTCATGGGCTACTTCGGAGCGGTGCTGACGCTGCCGGGCATTGCCGGCATCATCCTGACGGTTGGCATGGGCGTGGATTCGAACGTGCTGATATTTGAGCGCATCCGGGAAGAGCTGAGGAACGGCAAGACGCCGCCTTCGGCCGTGGAGCAGGGATTTGGCCACGCCTGGATCACCATCGTCGATACTCACGTCACCACCATCGTCTCCGCCGCGATTCTTTTCATCTTTGGAACCGGGCCGGTAAAGGGTTTTGCCACGACGCTGGTATTCGGTTTGCTCGCAAACCTGTTTACGGCAGTGTTTGTATCGCGAGCGATTTTTGATTGGGTGCTGAGTACGAAGCAGCGCGGCGAGCCGTTGAGCATTTAAGGCAGTCGTCGGTCGTTAGTCGCTCGTGCACTTCAAACGAACGAGGCACCCCGAACGACCAACGACGAACGACTGATTTGAAGGGATCGTAAGCAGCGTGGAATTCTTTAGAAATACCAACATCGATTTCCTCGGGAAAAAGTGGTACTTCCTGACCTTCTCGCTGATCTTCAGCGTGGCCGGAGTGCTTTCCATGGCGTTCTGGCATGGCATACCGCTGGGTGTTGACTTCCGCGGCGGCACGCTGGTCTATGTGAAGTACGCACACACGCCCGACCTGGCCGCCATCCACTCTGAGACCGAGCGCGTCGGATTGAAGAACACCCGCGTCCAAGGATACGGGCAACCCGCCAATAACGAGGTGCTGATCCAACTCGATATTCAGGAGACCAGCGAGCAGGCTCTTGACAAAGGTAAGATCCAGATCATTCAGGCGCTCGAAAGCAACGCGGTCGCGGGTAAACAGGATCTCAACAACTCCAGCTCTTTAACCGTCGTGAATTATCTTTTGGAGAAGGACCCGCTCCACCTCGGAACAGGCACCGACGCCAACCCGCGCTACACCGCCATCGCTCAGGCCGTGGTTGATTATCGCGACAAGACGAAAAGTGGCGTGCTCGGTTCCATTGATGAACTGAAGAGTGTGGCCGATCCCGCCGTCGTCGCCTCGCTCCAGGACAACTTCTTCGTCTCGGACTTCGGTATCCGCAACGTCGACATTGTCGGCCCGCAAGTGGGACAGCAACTCCGCAAGCAAGCCATCCTGGCCACCCTTTATTCGCTGGGTGGAATGCTGATCTACCTGGGCTTCCGCTTCGAATGGATCTACGGTGTCGCCGCCGTATTGACGGTCTTCCACGATACGCTGATTACGGTAGGCGCCTTCTCACTGCTAAACAGGGAAATATCCCTGACCGTGATTGCCGCTATCCTGACGCTGATCGGATACTCCAATAATGACACCATCGTCGTCTTTGACCGCATTCGCGAGAACGTCAAGCTGCTCCGGCGGGATAAGCTCTCCGACATCGTCAACAAGAGCATTAATCAGACTTTAAGCCGAACGATCTTGACAGCGGGCCTGACTTTCCTTACCGTGCTTGCGCTGTTCATTTTCGGCGGCGAGGTGTTGCATAATTTCAGCCTCGCACTGGTTATCGGCATCCTGATCGGAACCTATTCCTCGATCGCGATTGCCGCCCCGATTCTGGTCGCCTACCAGGATTGGCGTGGCGAGCGGGGTAAGAAGCCGATTGCCATGCCACTGCGGCCCGGCAGCGGCCCAGCGCAACCGAAGGAAAAAGTTAAGGTCTGAATCCGGGCCGATATGGCGTAAAATCATTGGTCTGCCCGCAGAGGCAGGAGTTCGGAGAGTAAAAAAGCTCGAAAGAGCGGGAGCAAAGAGGATGCGGCCGGTGTCTAAACTGTGGTACGGGTCTCGTGTAGGAGAAGCCTATGTTTGAAGACAGCCTCATTGAGTCAGGCAACAGGTTCAAGACCAAGCGATTGAGCACCACGATTCTTTCCTTCGCGCTGCAAGTCGGGCTCATCTGTGTCCTGATTCTGATCCCATTGATTTATACCGACGCGCTGCCCAAGACGCAGTTGATGACCTTCCTGGTAGCCCCACCACCACCGCCGCCGCCGCCACCCCCACCGGCAGCCGCTGCCGTTAAGGTGGTGAAGATGCAGAGCGAAGTGATCAACGGCCAATTGCGCACCCCCACCAAGATTCCAAACAAAATTCAGATGATCAAAGAAGAGGAAGCGCCCCCGGACCTGGGTGGTGGCGGTGTCCCCGGTGGTGTCCCGGGCGGCATTCCCGGAGGCTCGGCGGGCGGCGTGATTGGTGGCATTCTCAGCTCGACCCAAGTCGCGGTCCCGAAGGTCGCGACTCCGATGCGCGTCCGCGTTTCGTCGGGCGTGTCGACCGGTCTTTTGATCAAGAAGGTTACGCCTACTTATCCGCAGCTGGCAAAACAGGCCCGCATTCAGGGGCAGGTCGTGCTGCAGGCGGAAATCAGCAAAGAGGGCACGATTCAGAATCTGCAGTTGATTAGCGGGCACCCCATGCTGGCGCCGGCGGCGATAGAGGCCGTGAGACAGTGGCGTTATAAGCCATACCTGCTCAATGGCGAGCCGGTGGCCGTGGAGACCCAGGTGGTTGTGAACTTTAGCTTGTCTGGAGGCTAGATTCTCCCGGCCGGCTTGTCCCGGTTTAGTTTGTGCCGGTTTTAAAGTTAAGTTTGTGGCGGTTTAAAGCTCTCTCCCCGTCCCACCTGTTCCCGAGACGGGAGGCCAGGGTGGTTTTGAAACACGAGGGCAATTCTGCCCACTTTAGTGTTCTTGCATCAAACGGTTCAGATCAATAGGCTGCGGAAAAACTTGGGAGCTTTAGCGCGATGCTGTAAGCTCGAAACCAGACGCCCCTTTAAGGGCTGGGCATCGAAAATAGGCTCTTTTCCACAGCCGCCGCGACGCTTGGCACGCGCGAGGGATCCGGCATGGCATCGCGGTATCGCTGTTCCGGGCGCGAGCCGGCGGCGGAACAATTTTAAGCAGCGGTTAGAAGCGAGTTCGAAACAGTTCTGAGGAGGAGAAGCAACTCATGGTAGTGAACCTGGCAGCAGTCGCAGTGTGTAATTTCCATCTTTTAGCCGCCTGGCTCTTGCAAGAGGCCTCGGTCGGTTGGGACCCGATTTCGCTCTGGAAGCAGATGGGTATTCTGGCGAAAGTCGTGGTTATCGTTCTGTTCATCATGTCGGGGTGGTCAATCGGCGTGATGATTGACCGTTGGATGGCTTTCAACGCCGCCCGCAATCAGTCTCGCTCGTTCGCTCCCGCGGTCGCCGGAGCGCTGCGCGAAGGCAAGATTGATGAAGCGATCAAAGTGGCCGAGCGCAACAAGAAGAGTCACTTGGCCAAGGTGGTCACCGCGGGCCTGATGGAATTCAAGGCCCACCAGGATAGCCCGGGTGAAATTCCTGGCGAGACCATCGAAGCTTCCAAGCGCGCACTGGAGCGCACCGAAGCCATCGTCCACGCCGAACTCAAGCGTGGCTTGGGCGGTCTAGCGACAATCGGTTCGACGGCTCCCTTCGTGGGATTGTTCGGAACGGTGGTCGGCATTCTGAACGCCTTCAACGGTATCGCCAAGGAAAAGGCGACTGGCTTGGCAGCGGTCGCGGGCGGCATTTCCGAAGCGCTCGTAACCACCGCCGTCGGCCTGTTCGTGGCGATTCCGGCCGTGATGATGTTCAACTATCTGACCGGCCGCGTGGAAGCGTTCGACGTGGAGATGGACAACTCCTCGAGCGAACTGATTGATTACTTCCTGAAGCGCCGGAGCATGCGCCGGTCCTAAGGCCGCGGTTGCACTCATGAGTTGCTGAAGTGGAGGGACGGGCGTCTCGCCCGTCCAGCCGGGCGGGGACGCCCGGCGCTCCACCGAGCAAGGGGTGGGAGCGCCAGCAGTCGCAGGGTTGCGGCGGCAGGGCAGGCACACGCAGGAGATGGAATTCTATGGCATTAGCAAAGCGAAACGAAGGGGCCAACGTCACCTCCGACATCAACGTCACACCAATGGTGGACGTGATGCTGGTACTGCTGATCATCTTCATGGTAGTCACGCCCATGTTGCAACATGGCATTCCCGTGGACATGGCCAAAGTCAATAATCCTACGGATATGCACGATGCCGACAAGGAGGACGCGCTGCTGGTTGCTGTCACTCGCGATGACCACGTCTTCTTCGGTACGGATCCCGTCAAGGTGGATGAGTTGACGCAGAAGATCAAGGATCGCTTGGCGAACCGAACCGACAAGCGGGTCTTTCTCAAGGCCGACGCCCGAGCGAAATTCGGCTGGGTAGTCGAAGTCGTGGATAATGTGCGCGCGGCCGGCGTCGACCAACTCGGCCTTTTGACGGATCAAAAGAAGTCCGGAGCCATGGCCCCGCCGACGGGCGCGACTACACCGACGCCTACGGGCGGGCAATAACACGTAATAGCACCACCGCAAGAGCAATGCAGGAGATCGATTATGAGTATGGCAGTCGGCCCCAAAGGGGGCCAGAACGCGAACATGAACGTCACGCCGCTGATTGACGTGTTGCTGGTGCTGCTGATCATTTTCATGGTGATCACGCCGCTGACGCCCAAGGGTTTGGAAGCCTTGGTGCCCCAGCCTCCGCCACCCAATCAGAAACAGCCGCCGGCCACGCCCGATCGCACCATCGTGGTGCAGTTGATTGACCGCGGTGCCGGCAACCCCCCGGGACTCAAGATCAATCAGGACGAGGCCACTTGGGAATCTCTGCAGGGCCGATTGGAAGATATTTTCAAAACCCGCGCCGAGAAGGTCATGTTCGTGAAGGGCGATGACAATGTGCCCTTTGCCGACGTCGCCAGCGTCATTGATATCGCGCATTCCGCCGGCGTCGACAAAGTCGGCTTGATCACAGCCAAAATCGAAGCAGGCGGCTAGAACCGTTTTACGATGGAGGGACGGGCGTCTCGCGAGCCTGCCCTGAGCCCCGTCGAAGGGTCCAGCCGGGCGGGGACGCCCGGCGCTCCACCTCAGATTTCCACACTCCGTGGTAAGGAGATTCATAAAGCAATGAAAACGACTCAAAGGCTCCTGGTGGTATTCGCCGCCGCTCTGGTGCTGCTCTCCAGCACCGGCTGCGCTAAGCTTCAGGCGCGTGACCACCTCAACAAGGGTGTACAGGCTTACAAGAACTCGAAGTTCGAGGAAGCAATCAATCAGTTTCAGCAAGCCGTCGCCCTCGACCCCACACTTATCAATGCCCGCTTGTATCTGGCCACAGCCTATGCCCAGCAGTACATTCCGGGCGCCGATACTCCCGACAACAACCGCTATGCCGAGCAGGCGATTGACCAGTACAAGCAAGTACTGCAGGTCGATCCCAAGAACATCAACAGCATCAAGGGCATCGCCTATCTCTACCTGCAGATGAAGAAATTCCCCCTGGCCAAGGACTACTACAAGAAAGCCTCCGAGGTCGATCCCAATGATCCCGAGCCTTATTACTCGGTCGCCGTCATCGACTGGACGCAGACGTACGTGCCGCGTCAGGAAGAGCGCGCCAAGCTCGGCATGAAGCCCGATGAGTCCCTGCCGGCCAAGAACAAGAAAGTCTGCGCCGAGCTGAAAGAGCAGAATACCGCCAACGTTCAGGAAGGTATCGATAACCTGAACAAGGCGCTCCAGCTTCGTCCTGACTACGACGACGCCATGGCCTATCTGAACCTGATGTACCGGGAACGCGCCGATATCCAGTGCGATGACCCGGCAGCTCGCGCCGCCGATCTGAAGACGGCCGACGATTGGGTCGACAAAACCATGGCCACAAAGAAGGCCAAGGCAGAAAAACAGCCAGCAGGCGGCATTGTCATGGATCAGAACAAGTAAATGCTCGTGGAGGGACGGGCGTCCGCGCCCGTCCCAGCCGAGCGCAGCTCGGCTCCCTTCTCTAAGCCATCACCATTCCTACGGGGCAGGATTTTCTGCAAGATCCGAAGCCCCTTCAGGGATGGGAATCTCCAAAATCACATCCGGCAGTGATTTGCGGCATGCACACCGGCCGCTCCCGCAGGTAAAATCAGGGCGCAGCTATCCGCTGAAATGTTCAAGAAGATTCTGATCGCCAATCGGGGAGAGATCGCGGTGCGCATCATACGCGCCTGCCGCGAGATGGGTATCGCCACCGTTGCCGTCTATTCCGACGTCGACCGCGCCGCCCTTCATGTCAGTAAGTCCGACGAGGCCTATCCCATCGGCCCGGCACCGGCAGCCGAGTCTTATCTTCGGATGGACAAGATCCTCGACGTAGCCAAACGCTCTGGCGCCGAGGCCATCCATCCCGGCTACGGTTTCCTCTCGGAGAACGCGAAGTTCGCCCAGGCGTGCGCCGATGCGGGCGTGAAATTTATCGGGCCAACTCCACACTCCATGAAATTAATGGGCTCGAAGACCAGTGCCCGGCAGGAGATGGAAAAAGCTGGCGTCCCCTTTGTTCCCGGAACCTCGCGCGGCCTCGCCTCTGCCGAGGAAGGCGAACAAGTCGCCGAGCGCGTCGGCTACCCGGTGATGCTGAAAGCCGCGGCCGGCGGCGGTGGCAAAGGCATGCGCCTGGTGCACACCCGCCAGGAACTTCGTTCCGCGCTCGAATCCGCCCAGAGCGAGGCGCAGCGTTCTTTCGGCGACAGCGAAGTCTATATCGAGAAGGCGATCGTCAATCCCCGCCATATCGAGATGCAGGTGCTGGCCGACGAGCACGGCAATACGGTCTGGCTCGGCGAGCGCGAGTGTTCCATCCAGCGCCGCCACCAGAAGGTTCTCGAGGAAGCGCCTTCACCGATTGTCGATCCCGACATGCGCCGGCGCATGGGCGAAGTTGCCGTCAAAGTCGCGCAGGCGGCCAACTACACCAATGCTGGCACCGTCGAATTCCTGGTCGATCGGGAGAAAAACTTTTACTTCCTCGAAATGAACACGCGCCTGCAAGTGGAACATCCGGTCACGGAGTTGACCACCGGACTTGATCTCGTGCACCTGCAGATCCGGATCGCGAGCGGCGAGAAACTGCCCTTCACGCAGTCCGGCGTGGGGATTCGCGGGCACGCCATCGAGTGCCGCATCTACGCCGAAGATCCCGACAACAATTATTTTCCCAGCCCCGGCAAGATCACGGTGCTGCTCTCGCCCTCGGGACCGGGAATCCGTCGCGATAGCGGCATGTACGAAGGCTGGAATGTTCCGATGGATTACGATCCCCTGCTCGCCAAACTGATCGGCTACGGAACCGACCGGCAGCAGGCCATCATGCGGCTGCAGCGAGCGCTCTACGAATATTTCGTGGCCGGCATCAAGACCAATATTTCGTTATTCCAGCGCATCCTGCGCGATGCCGATTTCCAAGCCGGAAAGCTCGATACCGGATACCTTGATCGCCTGCTCGCGAAAAACAACCAGGCCGCCACGTCGCACGCACCGGAACCGCAATTCGAAGCGATGGAGACGATCGCCGCGATTGCCGCCGGAATGTTTGCCGTGCTCGACCCAGCTTCTCCCGTCAGCAAGAATGGCAATACCGTCGGGCCGGCTTCGGTTCCATCCAACTGGAAACAGAAAGGACGCTCGGAAGCGCTGCGCTGATCTTATGGTTTATGAGGTCATCGTCGGAGGCAAACCGCACCGCCTCGAGCTTGAAAAAGCTGTAGGCGGATGGGAGTGCCGCTTGAACGGGCAACCGGTCCATATCGACGCGGTCATCACGCGCCGCGACGTTTTGTCCTTGTTGGTCGATGGGCATGCCTACGAAATTAAGCGCGAGCAGACTGCCACGGATCTTCACCTGTGGGTAGGCAGTACCCGTTTCGCGGTCGAGTTGCGCGATCCGCGCTCCCTGCGCTCGCGCCAACACGCCGCCGGAGACGAAAAGGGCCCCAGAAAAATCCTGGCTCCCATGCCCGGCCGTGTCGTGCGCCTGCTCGTCGCGGAAAATTCCGAGGTCGAAGCCGGCCAAGGCATCGTCGTAGTCGAAGCGATGAAAATGCAGAACGAAATCAAGTCGCCAAAAAAAGGAGTCGTGAAAAAAATATTGGCGACCCCAGGCGCGGCAGTAAACCCCGGCGACGTGTTAGCTATCGTGGAATGAAGACGGGCTCGTGCGGGGACGGGCATCTCGCCCGTCCAAACCGAGCGCAGCTCCGCCCCGATCATCAGACCAGTCCCTGGGCCCCGCAACCCACCTCCCAAACCCTCCCACAGCCATAGCACCTACGTCATCTCAACCCAGTCTCCCCCTGCGCGTACCATGGAAGGTAGCGATAGATAGAAGCCAGCATCGGCGGAGGTGTCCTCGTGAAGCTGCAGCGCATCATCAGTTTCGCAACCCTGGCAATCTCGATTCTTACGCTCGTCCTCGTGTTAAGACGGCCCGCGCCGGTCGCGACCGCGCTCGCGCCTGCTGCGGTTGCCGCCAATGCGCAGTCCTTCCAGGACAAAGTGAACCGTCTCGCGCAGCCCAAGATGCCCGGAGAAGGTGAGAGCGAAGTCCGCATGAATTCGGGCGAATTATCGGCTGCGCTCGCGCAAGCTGCCGGCCTGCTGCCGTCCGCTACGCCAGCGAATGCTTCCACCAACTCTCCCGCCATCAGCTCTCCCTCCGCAAGCCCTTCAATGGAGTTCCCCGGCGCGGTTCCCAATATCAAGGATTATCAGGTCTCCATGGATGGAGACATCGTTCGTGGTCAATTTCTCACCCAGATCGCCGGCAAAGACGTCTACCTCACCCTCGCCGGACATCTCGGATCCAAAGATGGTTACGCCACTTTCGATGCCACCGAGGTCAAGGTCGGCGATCTCTCCGTACCCGTATCGCTGGTCAACGAAGTGCTGCAAAAGAAACTTGCCGAGCAGCGTGATCAGCTCAAGCTGCCCAATAACGTCAAAGACCTCAAAGTAGAAGACGGCGAGCTGGTGTTCGTGGAAAAATGAGCTTCCCCGTGTCCCTCCTGTGCTCCCGGTGGTGAAGAAGTCCAGGAACTCACAACCACTGAGGAGCACACGGAACTTAGTTAGAATGGCCCCCTGCAGAAAATGCCCCACAACTACGAAAACCTCCGCCTGTAAAGCAAAATTTGCCCAGCGCGCTGCACGATGGTTTCCTTCCGAAAGAGTCTTCTAATCTCCATCTAATCTCGTTCTAATCCCATCCGTTTCAAATCAACGCATGACGAGTTTCCCGATCCCGCACAACTATGCTAACCACATCCTGGTGGCCAGTCCCAGCAACTTGGTGCGCCAGCGCGTCCTCGAAAGTCTACGTTCCCCCGCCCGCCGCTTCGAACAGGCCACCGGAGGAGCCGAAGCCCTGGTCCATTTGGAGAGCGGCTTCTGGCAGGTGCTCTTTCTCGATCGCCGTCTGCCCGACCTTGACGCCGAGGAGCTGAGCCAGACCGTCCGGCAGCGCTTTCCCGGAATCGAAGTCGTGCTGCTCGATCCGGACGATGCCGAACCCACGGTGCCCGAAGAGAAAGAAGAGAAAGCGGACCTGCTTCCGGAAATGTGGCCGGCCGTAAATCCCTCCACAAGCCACATACGGGCGGACGCCCTCCTTCGACTTCGCTCAGGACCCGCCCCAGCCGAGCGCAGTTCGACAATGAATGATCCCGAAGCCAGGCCTCTGCCAGCCGCCCGTGCCGTCCACTCCATTCTCGAATCCCCCCTGCCCGGAATGATCGGCAACTCACGCATTATGCAGCCCGTGTATCGTCTGGCGCGCCTGCTGGCGCCGCGCAACACTACCGTCCTGATCACCGGCCCGACCGGCTGCGGCAAGGAAATCGTCGCCCGCGCTATTCATCATCTCAGCCCGCGCGCCGCGCGCGCGTTTGCGGTCGTCAATTGTGCCGCCATTCCCGAGACCCTGCTCGAAGCCGAACTCTTCGGATACGCCCGCGGCGCTTTCACCGGAGCCATGCAATCCTATGCGGGAAGAATCCAGGCAGCTCAGGGAGGCACGCTCTTCCTCGACGAAGTCGGCGAGATGCCGTTGAGCCTCCAGCCCAAGCTGCTCCGTTTTCTAGAGCAGAAAGAACTGCAGCGCCTGGGCAGCGCCGAAGTCGTGCGCGTGGATGCCCGCGTCATCTCCGCCACCAACGCGCACCTGCTCACCCTGGTCCGCGAGGGAAAGTTCCGCGAAGATTTGTACTACCGCCTCTGCGCATTCCCCATGGAAATTCCGCCTTTGCGCGACCGGCCCGAAGATATTGCGCAACTGGCCGCACACTTTCTGGAAAAATTTGCCTCGCGCCTGCCCGCACCGCAATTGTCCACCGAGGCGTTGCATCTGCTGAAAACGCAGCCTTGGGCCGGGAACATTCGCGAACTGCAGAATGTGATCGAACGGGCCCTGATCCTCTCCGAAGACCAAGCGGTGATTCGCCCCGAGCACCTGTTGCTCACCGACTCGAGCTGTCGCAGCTCGCGATAAGTCGACCGATAGGAGCCCGTGGTAAAAGTCGGGCCCGGACAGTACGCGAGCGATACTTTTCATGAATTGTCATCCCGAGCTAAGCTCGGCAAGGCTGCGGCGAGAATCGGCGGCCCTTCTTTGAGTTTTTTCATGTGAGCGTTCTCAGAAAAAACTCTGGCGTCGCGCCGCCGTTTCTCCCCGACTAGGCGCGAGCCAGCCGCATTCCTCCAATCCTCTGATTCCAACCCGCTTCCCTCTATCGCCCTTTGGGTTGTCTGGATGTGAGCCCCGGCACCCGGCTTGCAAACATCGGCAATATGTCGGATTTGCAGGCAAGACCCGCGTCCAGAAGCGCGCCTATTGAACGCACCCTGGCCGCCTGGATGATTGCCATCTTCGGCGCTTACTCGAACCCTTTCTCCCCAAAGGTGTAGTGCTTTCTTCCCTGGAAATTCCTCCCATGGTTCCAGTGCAGTCGCTAGTTACGGTGCGATGAAAGCAATGCGATGACCAGAAAAGAAGAAAGAAGAGGCGGGAGCAAACAACAAGAACCAAAAGCCAAGAGCCGCAAATGCCAAAGCCGAAGCCAAACGCCGAACGACCAACGACGAATGATCAACGAGAGTTTAACGAAAGACAGAAGGTCTACCTCATGACCAAACATCTCGCCGACCCCTATCAAAATGTCCACGCCGACGCCGAACGCGAGCGCGTGCTCATGGAACAGCTTCCCCATGTCCGCTACATCGCCCGCCGCATTCACGATCGGCTGCCTCGCCACGTGCCCTTCGAAGACCTGGTCAATGCCGGCGTCCTCGGACTCATCGACGCCCTCAACAAGTTCGATCTGTCCAAGCACGTGCAGTTCAGTTCTTACGCCAAGTTCCGCATCCGGGGCGCTATCCTTGACAGTCTCCGCGAACTCGACTGGAGCCCGCGCTACTTGCGTCGCAAAGGCCGCCTCGTCGAATCCACCTGCTCCGAGCTTTCCGGCAAGCTCGGACGCGCGCCTGATGAAAATGAAATCGCCCACAGGATGGGTATCGACCTTCGCCAACTGCAATCCCTGCTCGCCGAACTCGACGGCCTCGAACTCGGCAGCCTGCAGATCGAGTTTCCGGGCGATGGCAAAGAAGAAGATCTCACCTACCGCATCCCATCCAAGCCCGAGGAAACACCTTTCTTCCAGTGCCTCCGCTCGGAGACGAAACACCTGCTTGAGCAGGCCATCTCCGAATTGCCGGCAAAAGAACAGCGCGTTCTCGCGCTTTACTACTACGAAGAACTCACCATGAAAAAAGTCGGAGCTGCGCTCGGCATTGGCGAATCGCGCGTGTTCCAGATCCATTCTCTCGCCATGCTTCGCCTGCGCGCCCGGCTCAAGTTCCTGACCGCGCCCACTGCGTCCGGCACGCATCTCAAAACTGCGGTAACCACCTAGCAGGCTGCGGAAGCGTTCGGGTTTCTGAGCCTTTCGGCGCGCCCTCGGCATCTCGGCGGGGAAAAGCTCTAAAGCGTCCGCTTAAACAACGGCACCGCCAACGCCAGCGTCACCACCGCAAAAATCGTCAGATAAATCATGTCCGGAACAATCGCCGCCAGCCCCGTTTCCTTCAGCAGCAGCGACTTGAATCCATGCACCGCATACGTAAACGGATCCACCTTCGCAATCGCCCGCAGCCACTTCGGAAATGCTTCTATCGGATAGATCGATCCGCTGGGGAAAAACAGCAGTGTATTCAGAATTCCGAACATCGCCCGCGGCACCAGCGGATCCTCAATCCGCACCATCAACAAGAACATCATCGTGTTGAACGCCACCGAGGTCAGCGCGATCATCACCAACAGCCCCAGCATCGTCGCCGGATTGAATATCGTCCCCACTCCCGCCAGCAGCGCCCCGACCACCGTAATCACCACCCCGCTCATCACCGCCTTGAGCGCCCCCGCCCCGTTCAGCCCAAACACCAGCTCCGTCTTCGTGATCGGAGTCACCAAATATCCCTCATGCACCCCGCGCGCCTTGTCGTCGATATACAGCATCCCCCCGCCGATCATCACCGACACGAACATCGCCAGCGTGATCGATCCCGGCAGCAGATACTTCATGTATTCGATATACGGATACAGTTCCACCACCTCCAGCGCCGTCTGCTGCAACAGCCGCGGCGACACGTCCGGCTGGTTCAATGCGTCCGTCACTTGATTCATCTCGTCTTCAAGCGTCGAACTCATGAAGTTGTCGCTGTTGTCCACGATCAGCGCGATCCGCGGATGATTCTTCTCGTACACCATCTTCGAATACTGCGCCGGGATAATCACTGCTCCCTGAATTTTCCCGTTGCGTACGTCCTCCCGTGCCTGCACTTCGTTGTCATACGGGACCGCAATAAACGTCCGCATATTCGCCCGCACTGCATCAAACGCTTCCTTGATCCGGATCGCCTGTGTCCCATGATCCTCATCCACGATCCCCATCTTCGCGTCCCGGATCTTCCCGCCAAACGCGTTCCCCAGCACAATCAACTGCACCAGCGGAAAAACCATCGACGCAAACATCAACGTCGGCGACCGGAAGAACTTGCGCATCTCGCGCTCGATAATCGCCATCATCCGGTTCATGGCCGCAACCCCGGGCTCGGCGGCATCACGAACGCATGCGCTTTCACCAGTTCATCGCGCAACTGCCGCCCCGTGTAAAAGACAAACACATCGTCCAAGGTCGTATTCTGCACCGAAAGCGTCTTCAGTACCGTCCCCGCCACCACCGCCATCTCGACCAGATCCGTAGTCGTCCCCGACCCATTTGAAGTCAGCACCCGGAACATCCCCCCGCTCTCGTTCTGCACCGACGTCACCCCCGGTAATGCCCGCAGCCGCTCTTCCCAATCGTCCGGCGGATGCTCGAATTGCGCCTCAATCACGTTCGTTCCCGGCACGCTCGCCTTCAGCGCCTCCGGAGTTTCCAGCGCCACTAGTTTTCCGTGATCCACAATCGCAATCCGGTTGCACAGCCGGTCGGCTTCGTCCATGTAGTGCGTAGTAATCAGGATCGTTAGCTTGCGCTTCGCCTTGATGTTCGTCAGCATCTCCCACACCGACACGCGCGACACCGGATCGAGGCCCGTCGTCGGCTCGTCCAGAAAAAAAATCTTCGGACTATGCACCAGCCCCCGCGCAATCTCCAGCCGCCGCCGCATGCCCCCCGATAGTGTTTTCGTCTGCGCGTCACGCCACTTCGTCAGGTCCACTGTCTCCAGCAGTTCCGCAACCGCTTCTTTGCGCTGCTTCTTCGGAACGTCATACAGCTTCGCATAAATATTCAGGTTCTCTTCCACCGTCAAATCCAGATCGCTGGTCAGCGCCTGCGGAATCACTCCAATCGTCCGCCGCACCGCATCCGGATCGCGCGCCACATCATGCCCGGCCACTCGCGCCGACCCAGCCGTAATCGGAATCAGCGTCGTCATCATCCGGATCAAAGTAGATTTCCCCGCCCCATTTGGCCCCAGCAGCCCAAAAATTTCCCCCTCCTTCACCACAAACGAAATATCGTCCACCGCCGTGAACTCGCCATATCGTTTCACGATATGCTCCACCTCGATCGCATTAGGAGCGTCCGCCGCTACGTCGCCCCGCAGGCTCAGTTCCGACCCCGCAACACTCATGCCGTTCGTGGTGTTCCCGTTCGTCTTGTTCACTTCTTCACTCATGGCTTGCACCCTTTAGATCTTGGCTCTTGGCGTCTCTCTAACTCCCCTTCAATTGCTGCGGCGACACTAGCACCTCCGCCGTCATCCCCGGCACATACGCCCCCTTCGGATTCTCCAGCCTCACCTTCAAGGCAATCGTCCGTATATCCCTCTTCCGGCGCCCCACATCCCGCTGCGTAGCGAAATCCGCTTCCGCCGCCTTGTAGAAAACCTTTCCCGGAACCACTGTGCCTCCCGGCAGCCGCACCCGCAGCGTATCTCCAATTCCAATATGATCGGAATCCGTCTCCGGAATCGCCGCCAACACCCACGTGTCGCTGAAATCCACCACTGTCACGATCGCCTGCCCCGCGCTTACCACTTCGCCTTCGCGCGCCGCCCGCACCAGCACCGTCCCCGTCACCGGCGCATAAATCTTTGTATATCCCAGATGCACTTCCGCTTCCTTCAACAGGGCCACCGCGTTATCCACCTGTGCCCGCGTCGATTCCACCGTACTCTGCGCCGCCGTCGCCTGCTTCGTGCGCGCGATCGCCGACTCCAAATCCCCTTGCCCCGCCGTCACCTGATCCTTCAGCGCCTGCACGGTCGCCTCTTGTGCCTTCAGATTCATCTCCGCCTGCACCCGGTCCTGATCCGATGCCACGCCCGCCTGCGCGAGCCCAATGGTCCGCCGGCTGTCGCTTTCGACCCGCGTCAACGTTGCTTCCGCCTGTGCCAGTTGCGCCCGCGCCGCCGCCAGCCGCGCCTGCGAATTCGCCACATCCCCCGTCGTCGACCCTTTCGTCGATTGCCGCGTGTATTCGCTCGCGCTCACCTGCGACCGCAAACTGCCAATCGTCGCCGCCGCCGCACGCTCTTCTGCCTCCAACTCCGACGGATCCAGCAACGCGATCAGATCCCCCTGCTTCACCTGCGTTCCTTCTTCCACCAGCAGTTTCATAATCCGCCCCTGAATCTGCGGACTCACCACGATCTGGTTCGCATCCACCGTCCCCACCAAAACCAGGTCCTTCCCACCCGGAGTAGAAAAAAAGTAATACCCCGAAGCGATCGCCAGAATGACCCCCAGGACAATCAAAAATCTATTTCGCACGCTCATCGCAAATCTCCTAGATTTCGGCTTCTAGCTTCTGGCCCTTAGCTCTTAAGAAAACTCTGACACAATTGGTTCCCAGCCAGCTCTGAAAGGGCATGGCTTCAACCATGCCGTTAGCACCTGCCACACAAGTGGCTTTAGCCGCTGGAGGCCAAGCCAAGGAATCTAAGAACCAAAAGCAAAGATCCAGAAGCTAGAAGCTAAGAAACAAACAGCGCCGCCGAAATAAAATCCAGAACAAACGCCCGCCGCTCCCGAATCCGTTCCACCGACAATGGATCCACCTTCATCAGCGTCTTCATCAGCGGCGCCGAGCTGAAATAGAAAATAATTACCCCCACCACCGACGGGACAAAGTCCATTGGATTCACCGCCCGGAATTCCCCCGCCTCAATCCCCTCGCGCAACACCTCAACCAACTTCTCGAAGATCGGACCGAAATATTCCTTAGCAACCCGCTGCATCCGCGCGCTGCCCTTCGCACCCGACTGCATCCACTCCCCCTGCACCACCCGCGGAAACCGCGGATTCGCCGCGATGTAATCGAAATACGCCCCCAGATATTCCAGCATCTTCTGCCGCGGACGCAGTTTGCTGTCCAGCACCGGCATCACCCGTGCCCGCAGCCCGCTGAACACATGGTCCAGCGCCGCTTCATACAACGCATCCTTGTCCTCGAAGTAGTAATAAAGCAGAGCCTTGTTGACGTGTGCCGCCCGCGCGATCGCATCCGTCCGAGCCCCCGCAATCCCATGCTCGGCAAATTCCGCGATCGCCGCCTTCAAGATTGCCGCCCGGCTCTCCTCCGGCTGCCCTCGAGTCCCCAGACGGGAGGCACCCGACCGACCCCTACCGCGACTCGAACCACCTGGAAGACGCACCGCCGTAGATCCCGTCATATAATTAACCAGTTAGTTAGATTGTACCTCTTGTGATTCCGTGAGGCAAGATCCAAATCATTCTCGTAGCTAACAGCCAGCACCACGCCCGAAGCGGGAACGATCCGGCTGACTGTCTACTATCACGCGTGGACAGCGCCGACAAGCTGATGAACTAGCGCAGGTTCCTCGAAAACAGGTTGACGGAGAATGAACCGCAGTCCCGGAGCAGTGTTGCGCGAAACCCCAAATCTTCCAGTCTTTTTACGCTCTCCTTCGTGTCACATTGATCGTGATGCAGCTCGAACACGGCATGTTTCACTTTGCGGAGAAGATCTGGGTAGTTCTGAATGAACAGTAACTCCGAACCCTCGATGTCGCACTTTAAGAGGTCGATTTCGGGTCTCTCTCCCATCACGGAGTTGAGATCGACAAAATTTACTTCCGTTCCTTGCGCGGCTACAGTATTCACGATCATGCTTTTCACGTGGATGGCGCTTTCCCGAATAAAGGCGCTGCCCTGGGGCTGGCCGACCAACCCGCAGATCAAAGTCTCCGGGCCTCGCCGTTCTCGTTCGCTCGACATGCGTTTCTTGAGCTCAGCAAATGTTTTCGGGCTGCCCTCGACCATGGTGATGTCAAGGCTCTGCTTTTTGCCGGCCAGCAGGTCGAGAATTCGAAATGCGAAATATCCGACGTTCGCGCCGAGATCAAGCACTACGAGAGGCCGCTCCGGAGGAACAGTGTTCAAAGCTGTGAGGATTGCGAGATCGTATTCGCCATCCACAAAGATGTCGTTATAGGTCCACCACTCGCCCATGCTCGACACTTTGACAGTGAGACCCGAGCGGAGGGTGTGCTCAAGGCGGAGCGCACGATAGAGGGTTTGGTAGAGGAACTTGCTCTTGATTCGCCAGTAGCACTCGCGTAGCCGGTCTTGGACCGAAACTGGCAAAACCGACGCGAATTTGAGGCCGCGAGGCAAGGCGCTTAGCATCCTACCACGACAAATCGATTGTTGATGCGGCCCTTGCGGACAGTGAGGGAACGGCAAACTTCCATCAACTCAGGCACCCCGCCGGCTCTTCGCTGCTGAAACCTCGACCGGAAGTCACGAGAGAATTTGCAGCTAACTCCTGGGATGTTATAGGAACGGTGGAAGTCCGGAAGATAAGCTATGACGAATTGGTCGCCGACGAGGAAGAGGTATCCATCCTGAAGCTCGACATTCAGGGTGCGGAGATGGGAGTGCTGGGGAGTTCGCGAGAAGGCCTCGGCAAAACCAAGTCCATCCTGATGGAGGTCACCTTTACCTCACATTATGAAAGTGACGCTGGATTTCCAGAACTCCACCAACTCATGGCCAGCAAAGGAGTCGGACTCTACCGGCTTTCTCCTCCCTATCATCGCGGAGCGAGAATCCCGTACGCGGATGCGCTTTATATTCGCGAGGACATCCTCCACGACCTGTTTCCGGATCGCGAGGCGTGAACCTAAAAGCCGCCGCCGAAACTTCTACTCCAACCCGCCCGCGATCGAAGGCACGAGCAGCACTTCATCGCCATCCCGGAACGAATAGGAAGCGCCTCCCAGAAAGCGAATATCTTCTTCATTCACATAAATATTCAGGAACCGCCGCGTCTCCCCCGCTTCATCCCGCAAATGGGGCTTCAAGTCGGGAAACTGCTGGTCGAGCTCCGAGAACAGCTCACTGAGATTAGCAGCCGAGCAGACAACGCGAGGTGTCCCAGCAGTAAGCCGCCGTAAAGCCGTGGGAATTTGAATGGTGATGCTCATAGAAAACCTCCCGGGCAACAAGCCCAAATGAAAATGTGACAGTCGTCGATCGGCGGTCGTCGATCGTTAGTCGTTAGCGAGCCCGGCTAAACCCGCCGCGAGCGTTTGCGCCCCGCGAGCGACAAACGACTAACGACTGGTGTCCCGCGACTAAGCGACCGCAGCCGCCGACGAAACCGCCGTTTCCCTGAACGCCCCCGGCAAACTCGCCGCCTTCGTCGCCAAATAAGCTTCAAACTCGGCAAGCTTCGGAGCGATCGGCGTTTCGGCTTGATACTTGTCCGCCAGCACGTCGGTGGTTTTGAGTCCGTTGCCCGTTATGCAGAGCACGGTCGTTTCATCAGGCAGAATGCGGTCCTGCTGGATCAGCTTGCGCGCGGTTCCAACCGTTACCCCGCCCGCGGTCTCGGTGAAGATGCCCTCGCTCTCCGCCAGCAACTGGATGGAACTGACTACTTCGTGATCGGAAACATCTTCCGCCCATCCACCGCTTTTGGTGATGGCCTTCAGCGCGTAATGTCCGTCGGCTGGATTGCCGATCGCCAGCGAGCGCGCAATCGTCTTCGGACGCTGCGGTTCGATCTCGCTGCTGTACTGCTTGATCGCGGTCGAAATCGGCGAGCAGCCAGTCGCTTGCGCGCCAAAAAACTTTACCGGCTTCGGATCGACCAGTCCGAGGAGAATCAGCTCATCAAACGCCTTCTTGATCTTAGTAATCAAAGACCCGCCCGCCATCGGCACCACGATGTTGTCGGGCAATCGCCAGCCCAGTTGCTCGGCGATTTCATAGCCCACCGTCTTCGAGCCTTCGGCGTAATACGGACGAAGATTGACGTTCACGAATCCCCAGCCATGTTCGCCGGAGCCATGTTTATCAGAGCCGTGTTCGTCGGCGATCTGCGAGCACAGGCGATTGACATGGTCGTAGCTGCCGTTGATGCGCACCAGCTCCGCGCCAAACACCTGCGTGCCCAGAATCTTCGCCGGCTCCAGATCCGAAGGAACAAAAATCCACGCCTTCAAACCTTCGCGAGCCGCTTGTGCCGCCAACGAGTTCGCGAGGTTGCCAGTGGAAGAACAAGCGACGGTATCGAACCCGAAGCTGCGAGCATTTGCGAGCGCGACCGCAACCACTCGGTCCTTGAAGCTCAATGTAGGCAGGCACACCGCATCATTCTTAACGAAGAGCCGCCGCGATCCAATCTTGTCGCCGAGCCGTAGAGCGCTCACCAGCGGCGTGTAGCCCACCGGCAGCGAAGGCTGAAATCCCGCCGGCAGCGGCAGCAGTTCGCGATAGCGCCACATGTTCGGCGCGCGCGAGGCGAACAGTTCGCGCGAGATGCGCGAGCGAAGCAAATCGTAGTCGTAGGTGATTTCGAGCGGCGAGAAACAGTCTTCGCAGATACTGCGCGGTTGGTTGCCCCAAGTCTTGCCGCATTCGCGGCAGCGGAGCTGGTAGGTGCTCGTCTCCATTTTGCAACTTCTTTCCGTGACTGCGGGACGAGCCGGGTATAAATTACCCCAGTTAACACAAAACCCCTTTTCCGGATTGGAAAAGAGGCTCGGGATACGCGAACAAATCGCAATCACCCCGAATCTCATGGTCCCCGTTACCGGGCGAGAGTTGGCACCTGACGGTCGGGATATATGATCCCGATCCGGTTGCCGTGGCGTCCTAGGGCTCGTCCCTCAGCCACTCTGCATGAAATTC
>Ga0208821_1000033_pt1 | contig 129435 bp, 124 predicted proteins | sample June2015DPH_20_5_FD_184720 | JGI IMG/M metagenome (GOLD analysis project Ga0208821, IMG submission 184720) | Peatland microbial communities from SPRUCE experiment site at the Marcell Experimental Forest, Minnesota, USA - June2015DPH_20_40... | ecosystem: Environmental > Terrestrial > Soil >...
TCTTTTCTTAGGTTTAGGCTTGGTAAAGCGCTTGAAATGATTTAGGAGTCGGATGGCATGTTTTCGGTGGTAACCACAGTTTAAGCAGAATTCGTTGAGGATCATGGTTTTTTCTTTCACCGAGGCTCTTTTGTATCTTAAGTAGATGGTCTCGAGATATTCCATTCTGGCTCGTGGACTCATGACAATCCCCCTTTAAAGGGGAAATTGTCGGGTAACATGAATTATCAGTCAACGATACCTTTTGCTTAACCAAACGGGTAACATTTAATGTGAGGCAATTCGCGCCTCGGCGAAGGCAGGGCGTAAACTCTTACCGATGCCTTTTGGCGATCTAAGTGTATTTCTTGATGTGTTTGCTGCCACGAATGGTTGTGCACCTATTCATGTCACGCATTCTAAAGTTCGGAAAGAGAGCCGTCCTGAAAGGGCCGATAACAAAAGAGGGAAAAATGTTTCACACCTTCAGGGGGATGAAGGTGGGTTATGAGGCTTTTTGACAAGTGCGTTGACAAGTAAGAGAATCGAAAGGGCCGAGCATACCCAGGCGAAGATATCTCCATAGAGGGTATAGAAGGTTTTCAGATCCGATAGCCGAATCGTTCCGATCATCGCCTCCTGTGTGAAGATTCTTCCCTCTTTCAAAATCTTTCCTGTTGGATCGATGAATCCGGTGATTCCGGTATTGGCCGCTCTTGCGACAAAGACTCGATTTTCAACGGCCCTGAATGTGGCCATGGAGAAATGCTGGTAAGGGGCAGAGGTTCTCCCAAACCAGGCATCGTTCGTGATCGTTACCAGAAAGTTCGCACCTCGTTTGACAAACCTTCGGCAGAGATCCGGAAAGATAATCTCAAAGCAGATGAGAACGCCGAATTTACCCTGGGGCAGGGAAAAATTGAAGATTGTTTTACCAGGTTTAAAATCTCCGATCCCTTCCCCCAAGGATCCGATGAAGAAAAGGAGATCTTGCATCGGAATATACTCACCAAAAGGGACGAGGTGGATCTTATCATACTTTCCCACCAGTTCCCCCGAAGGGGAGACCAGGTAAGCGCTGTTGTAATGGACCACTCTCCCTCTCTCGATTTTATAAGAAGGGGTTCCAAAGAGGAGAAAAGCATTTGTCTTCTTAGAAATATCCAGGATAAAGGGTTGGTATTCCTCCGCATCCTGAAAAAAGAAAGGAATGGCTGTTTCAGGCCAGATGATGAGATCCAGTTTTTCCTCTGCCACGGTGTAAGAAAGCTTGTTGTAGATCTTTAAGGTCTCTATTTGAAAGGACTGGTCCCATTTTACGGACTGGTCGATGTTTCCTTGAACCAATCCGATCTTCAAAGGGGGATTTTGATTCACGTGACGTTCTACTACTTCCATCTTTAAATGTCCGTAGATCAAAAGGCCCAGAAGGACGAGGCCTGTGAAGATCACCTCTTTAACGGGAAAAATCTTTTTGGGCCATTGGCGAAGAATCCCCAAAAGCGTGGCATTGACCAGAACGATGACGAAAGAGGGGCCATAGACTCCCGTGATATCCGCTATCTGGATAAAAGGAAGGGTGAGATATTGAGAGTAACCCAAGTTCGCCCACGGAAAACCTGTCAGAAGGAGAGAGCGGAGGTATTCCAAGGCCACCCAGAGGAGAGGGGTGAAAAGCATCGTTTGAAGTCCTGAGCGAATCTGGATGAACCGGGTGAAGCATGTGAAGACCCCGATGAAGAGGCTCAGGTAGGCCACCAAAAGCAAAAGAATGAGGCCGCTCGGAATCAGAGGGATGTTGCCATACGTGTGGACCGCCACAATGATCCAGTAAAGAATTCCGAGAAACGTGACGATGCCTGTCAGAAACCCGAGCTCAAGACTAAGTCGCAGTCCCTTGCCCTCGATGGAATAGAAAAGAGGGACAAGAGCAAACCAGGCCAAAAATTCAAGATCAAAATTGGGGAAAGAGAGGATCAGAAGAATTCCTGAGAGGAGACTCAAAAGGATATCCCTTTTTCTCATGGGTTTCATCATAAGCAATAGCATGGCAATTTTCAAGAAGGGTTTGAATTTCCGAGGGGATTTGTTAGAATAAAATCCGATGAGGATCTTATTGATTGAGGACGACACAGGCATCGCTCGATTCGTCAAACAAGGGCTATCGGAAAATTCATTTTCTGTAGATGTGGCCGTGGACGGAGAAGAGGGGTTTCAGTCGGTCCTTCATATGAAATATGATTTGATCGTCCTCGATATCATGCTTCCCAAAATGGACGGGAAGGAGGTTCTGAGGAAGATCCGATCCATGGACATTCAAACCCCCGTGATCTTTTTGACGGCTAAAGATTCTGAAAGTGACATTGTTCATGGTTTAAATTTAGGGGCGGATGACTACCTGACCAAGCCTTTCTCTTTTAACGAATTGCTGGCCAGAATCCAAGCCATTATTAGAAGGGATAAGGCCGTTACTCATCCCGCAAGATTACAAACGGCCAACCTCATTTTAGAGCCCGACGGCCATCGGGTTTTTCGGGAAAAAACAAAAATCGAGCTCACCCCGAAAGAATATGTCCTTCTTGAATTTTTCATGAGACACCCGGGCCAAATCATCACCCGAACGATGATCTCCGAGAAGGTCTGGGATTATCACTTCGACACCTCTACGAATATCATCGATGTCCATGTCTCTCATCTGCGGAATAAGATCGACAAGGATTTCGAACCGAAGCTCCTCCACACGGTGAAAGGGGTGGGATATGTCCTGGAAGATCGGGGGTAGGTTTTACCGGAGGACGGACTTTAAGATGACGCTTTGGTACGTCCTCACCTTCTCGGGCTCTGCGATCGTGGTTTGCCTGATCCTTTACGTGGGTCTGAGGTATCGGCTCCTCAGAGAGGTCGACCAGTTTCTCCTCGACGAAACAACGGAGATGGAGAGGGTTTTGTCCAAGGAGCCGAAGGAGACCTATTTTTTGATGAGATTCGAAGATGAAGTGATGACCCGGAAGTATTACCCTTTCTTCTTTCAGATTTTGGACCCAAATGGAAAACCCCTCTATGTCTCAGAAGGGTTCCGGGAAATCCGGTATGAGATCCAAGAGAGGGTGTTGATCAACGCCGGAAACAGGAAAGAGACCCTGGAGGAAATTGATTCTTACGGCGGAAAGATGGCATTTCGTATCATCAGCACGCCCGTTTATAAGAATGGGAAACTCACTGAGATCATGCAACTGGGGACCCATCTTTATTTTGTGAGACAGAATTTATCTCATTTTAGAAATAATATTTTCGCGGTCCTTCCTGTCATTCTTGTGCTTGGGACGCTGGGAGGATGGGTACTTGCCAGAAGATCCCTTGCTCCCATCGGGTACATTGCCTCGAAGGCCGAAAACATTACCTCGAAAAACCTCGGCGAGCGGTTGACTCCGAGAGGAACCGGTGATGAAATGGACGTTCTCATCCGGACGATCAATGAGATGATTGCCAGATTAGAGAACTCTTTTAATCGAATGGCGGAATTTACGGCCGATGCGTCTCATGAATTGAAGACCCCCATCTGTGCCATGAGGGGAGAAGCAGAGGTTTTGCTCCTAAAAGAGAGAAACGCCGAAGAATATCAGGAAGGGCTGGCCCATTTCATCGAACAGTTTGACCACCTGAATCAGATGATCAATGACCTGATCTTGCTTTCAAAGGCTGACACCACCCAGGTGGAGTTGAAGATGACCCCCCTTCGGCTGGACCATTTGATGAAGGACCTGTGCAATCTCTTCCAGGTCCTTGCGGAGCAGAAAAATATTGCACTGGAAACGGGGCTTCTCGAAGAGGTCACGGTGATCGGGGACAAGGTCCGTCTCCAACAGCTGTTTACCAACCTGATTGACAATGCCATCAAATATACGTCCCGGGGAGCGATTCATATCACGGTTGAAAAGGATGAACGTGCCGTTCTGGTCAGAATCATCGATACGGGGATGGGAATTCCGAAAGAGGAGCGGGAGAAGATCTTCAAACGTTTCTACCGAATGGATAAGTCCCGATCGAGGGAAACCGGCGGGGTGGGCCTTGGGTTGAGCATTGCCGAGTGGATCGTACATGCCCACCAGGGAAGCATCGAGGTTGTTAGTGAAGTAAATCGGGGGTCTACCTTTACCGTCTCTTTACCCCTCCGAAGGAGTGCAAACCCTACCCACCAAAATTAATAAATCTTCCCTCACAGTCGATTCTTGCGAAATGTCGGTTTTGGATCCTTATTCCCCCCGGGGAAGTCTACGCGAGGTTCTTGGAAATGATGTCCTTGCCTTAAGCGTGAGACCATGTTTTTGTGACACAGGAATCAAAGATAACGGGTGTTGGGCAGACAGTCTCCTGTTTGACGACCTGTCTGGCCAGCGGGGGAGAGTTGCTCCCGGAAAAATTTCGCTGTTTCTTCGGCCACCTGATCCTTCTGATTATCGATCGTCATCATGTGATAACTGTCGTCCAAAATGATCTTTCGAACGATCTTGGAGCCGATGTTCTGCTCGACGTAGTCCGGGTTCTTCATACTCGTCAGATCATCTTCTCTGGAGTGGAGGATCAAGGCCGGTGTGGTGATCTCAGGGAGTTCTTTTTTCACTTGGTTGATTAGCTTGAATAGTTGATGGATACTGGCGGCGGGAGTTTTCGCATAGGCGATGGAGTCGTTCTTCATCAGATTGACGATGCGCTCTCGTAATGCCTCGTTCTTGATCCCGTAAGGCTCTGTCTCTGAGTAGGAGTAGATATACCTGAACGGGACATAATAAGAGATGGGAAGCAGAAACTTGTACCACGGAAGGCTCCAGCCATCGTAAAAAAGAGTGGTGGAAATCAGCGATACGGCTCCGACTTCTGAGCCAAACTCGCAGGAGAGGTGAAGAGAGAGAAGGGCTCCCATGCAGAGGCCGGCAACGGACACCGAATCAGAAGATTTCTTCATCTCTGTAAAACTGTCACGGACGGACCGGTACCAGTCTCTCCAGGTGGTTCTGGAAAGATCCTTCAGTGTGGTACAATGTCCCTCCAGGCAAGGGCCTTTGACGGTAAACCCTGCCTTATTCAATCTTCTGGCCAGGTATTTCATCTCGAAAGGGCTGCCCGTCAGACCATGGATCAGCAGCACGGAATGATTTCCCCCAGGGAGGTCTATCTTGTGATCGGGCATAGAGGCGTCCTATGATTTTTTACATTTATTCATCAGTTGCTCGAAGAGTTCGACAGCCATCTCGATTTCTCCCCGGGTGATGTGAAGCGAAGGGGCGAGGGTGAAGACATTCTTGTAATACCCCCCGATGTCCAGGATCAGTCCGCATTTCGATCCTTTGTAGTCCAAAGTCCCTTTCAACCCCTCGATAAACATTTTCTCTGTCAGCTCCCTGTCAGGAGTGAAGCTGTCCGGCTTGCAGATTTCCACCCTGAGCGCTAACCCCAGGCCGTCCACATCTCCTATCTCCGGGTGTCTCTTCTTGAGATCTCGGAGCAAGGAGAGGAAATAACCTCCGCTTTTCGAAACTTTCTTTTCATAATTTTCCTCTTCGAGCATCGCCATCACCTCAAGAGCAATGCCTGTCCCAAGCGGATTTGATGAAAAAGTCGAATGTGTTGAACCAGGAGGGAAGACCGTGGGGTTGATCAGCATTTCCTTGGCCCATATTCCTGATAATGGGTTGAGGCCATTGGTAAGGGCCTTTCCGAAAACGATGATATCCGGGCTGACCTCAAAGTTTTCGATGGCCCAGAGTTTTCCTGTCCTGTAGACCCCCATCTGGATCTCATCATCGACGAGTAAGATTCCCCAGGCATCGAGGATCTTTTTGAATCGCTTGAAATACCCTTCGGGCGGGACGATATAACCACCGGTCGCTTGGACGGGCTCTACGTAGAAAGCGGCATATTCGGATTCTTTTGCTTTCGTATCGATCACGGAGTAATATTCGGTCTCAAAAAGCTTCTCAAACTGGGAAATGCAGTAGAAATCGCAGCTCTCCCGACTCCTCCCGTAATAACACCGGAAGCAATAGGGATAGGGAATAAACTGGGCTCGGTCTGAAAAATGGCCGTACCTTCTTCTGTAACGATAACTCGAAGTGATCGCGGAGGCCCCCAGCGTCCGTCCATGATAGCTTCCCATGAAGGCGAACATCAGGTTCTTTCCCTTGGCGTTTCGCACAAGTTTCAGGCTGTCTTCAATGGCTTGAGCGCCTCCGACATTAAAATGAATCCTCCCTTTTTCTTTAAAGCGCCGCTGATTTGCAAGGCAGATTTTTTCTGCGAGAAGAACTTTTTCCTCATGGAGGTACTGGCAGGCGAGTTGAGGAAGGGTATCGATCTGGGCCTTGAATACCTCACTTAGTCGCGGGTTTTTATATCCGAAACTGGCCGCGGAGTACCACATCTGAAGGTCAAGGTAGGGGACGTCCGCGCTGTCATAGAGGAAGCAGCCTTCGCATCCCCTGAAGATTTTTGGAGGCTCCGCATAATGGACGGTGTCCCCGTGGGAACAGTAAATGGAATCTTTCCTGACCAATTCTTGATCGTCAACCATTCCAGGCTCCCCTTAAGCCACGACGGATGGAAGTGCTTTGTCGCGTGACGTGACCCGTTGTCCTTCTTGATTCCTCAGCCAGTCGACGACATCTTCAAATTTGCTGTGCTCAATATGCGGGATTTTTTCAGCCCTGCAAAAATCTAAGAGGGCGGATTTGGCAAAGGTCAAGTCCGCCCTGGTCGCGACGCAAAAATCGGAGCGGCCATCGCCGACGAGAATGTTGACTCTTCCTGGTCCGGAAAGCTCTTCCATCATTTGACACTTGCACATGCCGCTTCTGCTCGAACAATCCTTCCTGAAATGGGGAAAGGTCATCTCGAAATGCCCGTTTGTGCGGGCCAGGCCGTTCGAGAACACCCGGATGTCATCCAACCCGTATCGGTTCAGAATGGATTTTATAAACAGATCAATTCCGTCACTGAGGATAACGACCTCAATGGGTTTGCTTTTACAATATCTTGCGAAATCGACAAAGGTCTCATCGATTTCGATATTTTCTACAAAATCGAGGAGGTCATGTTTTTCCGCCTTGATGAGCTTGGTTTGCATGGCGAGGCAGTCGCGAGAACCCATCTCTCCATTCACCCAGGACTGCTCTATCTGCCGCCACATCGGGTCGGCAAATTCTTCTAGGACTCGGTCGATCACATCTTCTCTCGTGACCGTCCCATCGAAGTCGCAGAAAAACATGAATGTTCTGTCTTTCTCAGATCTTCCTGGCGAGAAGGACCGCATTTGTGCCTCCAAAGGCAAATGAATTTGACATCACCGTATTGACCCTTACCCCATTGCGGCCGATGTTCGGAACGTAGTCGAGATCGCACTCCGGGTCGGGTTGATCAAGGTTGATCGTCGGGGGGATGGCTTGATTCTTGAGAACGAGAAGTGAAACAATGAACTCAATGGCGCCGGCCGCTCCGATCGTATGGCCATGCATCGATTTTGTGGAACTGATGGGGATCTTGTAAGCGTCATCGCCGAATACTTTCTTGACGGCCTGGGTTTCCAGGAGGTCATTCCACTGAGTTGCAGTTCCATGGGCATTGATATAATCCACCGTATTGGGCGATATTCGGGCGTCTCCGAGGGCTTCGGAGATGGCTCGTGACTGTCCTTCAAGGGAAGGCTTGGTGATATGAAAAGCATCGGAGGTAGAACCGTAGCCGATGATCTCGGCATAGAGCGGGGCTCCACGGCGAACGGCCCTTTCCATCTCCTCAAGGACGACCACGGCAGCTCCCTCGCCAAGCACTAACCCGGAGCGGTTTTTCGAGAAAGGCTTGCAGGATTTTGAAGGGTCCTCAGGGTCTTCCGCCGCCAGGACCCTCAGGGCCTCCCAGCTTCGGAAGACCCCGTAAGTCAAAAAGGACTCGGCCCCTCCTGCGAGCATGACATCCGCATAGCCGTCTCTAATCTGTCGGAAGGCCTCACCGATTGCGTTTGCCGACGAAGCACAAGCCGTGGATATCGTCAAACATGGCCCCGTGAGTCCGTACTCTATGGAGATGTAGGACGCGGAGGCATTATTCATGATCATCAGGACAGACAAGGGCTTCACTCTGTCCTCGTTTTGCTTGAACAATCGTACGTAACCATCCTCTATGGCATTCGCACCCCCTAACCCTACACCCATATACACTCCCGACCGTTCTTTCTCCTTTGCATCGAGAGAGAGGGCTGCATCCTTCCAGGCCCCCGAGGCAGCGGCCAAAGCGAATTGGTTGACGCGATCCAGGTAAGATACTTGTTTCTTGCCAAAGTAATCGGAAGGATTGAAATCGACCTCGGCTGCGATTTTTGCAGAAAGGAGGTTGGAGTATTCCGAAGAAATTTTTCTGACCCCGGACTTGCCCGCCGTGATCTTGGCCCAAAAATCGCTGGTGTTATTTCCGCAAGGGGAAATGATCCCCATTCCAGTGACCGCGACTCTCCGTCTCATCAAAAAAAGACCCCCTTCAGTTCTCCGCTCGCTTTTAATAACTCATCGCAGGACTTGGCGAATGCGAGACTTGCTCCGATACGAATCGGTCAACCGCATCGACCATCTCTTGGATCGTCGTTACTTTGAACTGTTCGTCAGGGATTTTGATTTTGAACTCATTTTCGATATCAAACATGAATTCGATCTTATCAAGGGAATCGAGCCCCAAATATTCGAGTGTTGTCTCGGGCTTAAGTTCCTCAACGTTGAAATCAAATTTATTGATAAACAGTTTTTTCAGTCTCTCTATGGTGGACATGGATGTCTCCTGTAGGGCAATCTAAAGGAAAATTTAGATTTGGCATTGCTATCGAGTCAGACTATTTTCAAAAAGGTGCCGCAAAAAAGATGCCAATGAGTTTATCCCATTTTAACTTCCTGATTTTCCACGACGATTTCAAATGGAAGGGTTCCTATTTTGGCTCCTAGAGTTCATTAGTGTACAGATTTGACTTAAATAGTGATGGAAATGTACAAACGTATAATATCAAATGGGGACCTTTTCAATATCATTAAGAAATCTTAATGTAGATCTTACGCATGTCCACCCCGCTTTTTTGATCTTTGTGTTATAATTTTTTTCGCAAAAACTTGCTTGTCCTTGGAACGTTGATTCTAGTAGACTGGTAAGACCTTATTCTTCTCCAATAGGTATAGATTTTGAAGGAACTCAGATCATGGACGTAAGAAGAAAATATATCTTCGCGATACTCGCCATCGGGATGGTTCTATTCATTTTCAACCTGGGGGGGAGGGATTTATGGGAACCGGATGAAACCCGATATGCCGTGATCGCCCGGGAAATGAATGAAACAGGAAATTGGATTCTGCCCCATCTCAACGGAGAGGTTTATGCAGAGAAGCCTCCCCTTTCCTTTTGGTTGGTCAATCTCTCCGCTCTCTTTGTGGGGGAAAATAACGCGCTGGCCAATCGTCTTCCCTCTGCCCTGGCGGGGTTGATGACCCTTTTCATCACTTTTCTTCTTGGCGAGAGACTATTTGATCCGCGAGTTGGATTCCTTTCCGCGATGGTTCTGGGAACCTGCATCCTGTTTCCCCAGTTATCGCGGTGGGTGATGCTTGATTCTCTTTTCACGCTCTTTTTCCTTCTGACCCTCTTTTTCTTCTACCTGGGTTATGAGAAGGAGGAGCGGCGCCGGAGGTATTACCTTCTGGCCGGCCTCTTTACCGGGCTTGCGATCCTGACGAAAGGGCCGGCCGCTTATCTTACGCTCCCTATCTTTCTGATCTTCGCAGGTCTTCAAAAGAGCCTGAAGAAGTTTTGGTGCCGCGACCTTCTCCTGGGGTTTCTTCTTTCCGTTATGGTTGTGCTGATCTGGTGGATACCCGCCTGTTGGGTTGGGGGAAAGGATTACATCCATTGGGTCCTTTTTAAACAGGCGGTTGGAACTTTTGTAGAGGGAGGAAGACATTTTCATGCGGAGCCGTTCTATTTCTATTTTATCCGGTTTCCGGCAGAATTTTTTCCGTGGATCGTTTTCTTGCCGACCGCATTCGTTTTGGGGTTACGTAAAAAGTTTGGTAAAAGGAAGGAATTCCTATTTCTCTCGACCTGGTTCTCTTTTATCTTCCTTTTTTTCACCCTGTCCAAAGGAAAGAAGGATAACTACCTCTTACCCCTTTACCCGGCAGCCGCGCTGATGGTGGGTACTCTGTGGGATCGCGGGTTTGAATCAGAAGAGGGGAAAAAGGGATTCCTGCCCGGGCTTCTCCTTTTGACCCTTCTGTTCTGCGCCGTCTCCGTCCTGTTTCTGTCAAAGATTCCGCAAAGGTTCTATGCGCCTCTGATAGATTATCACTCCATAGCGGTCTCCATCCTCTCTTATTTGGTGGTCGGCTCCTTTCTCTCTCTGTTGTTTTTTGTCAAGAAAAAGAGATGGGCCTCGTTCATCAGCCTCATGATCGCTTTCATTCTTCTCCACCTCCATTGCAGTTTTCTTCTGCCCAGGTTCGATCCGCAGAAGTCAGCCAGGGTATTTTCGGAGAGAATTCTAAAAAGGATGGAGCCAGGGGATGAACTCAAGACCTATTCCCTCAAGTCGAACGGGGTACTTTACTATACCAAGAAGCCTTATATCGAGAGCATTCAAAGTAAGGAACGGTTTTTTGAGATTTTCAACTCCCCTCAACGAGTCTTTGTTGTGATTTATGCGGAAGCCCTTGATCGCCTTAAAAAAGAGACCGGGGTCGAGTTTTGCCCTCTTGAACAGATGGTAGTAGCCAATTGGAAGTATGTTCTTATTTCAAACCGTTAGCCCCAAACCGTAGCCGCAGCCTTCAGGCTGCGGGCCTACGATTTTGATTACGGAAGGTGGTAAGTTTTCGGAAGGATTGACATCTCAAGAGAGTGAGGTTAAATAAAACCGATGAGGATGGCTGACGCCGCGCGCGAAGGGGCCTGCTCACCGGAGTGAAATGAGAAGGTGTGCGTTATGTATCATGTAAAGCAAATGTATCAGGATAAGACCTATGCGGCAGGCTATGAGAAGACGAGGTTCAGCGGGATCTATGGAAGATTTAGGAATTGGAATACCAAAAGGGTGATCTCAAAGCTGATTCGGTTTACTGGGAGAGAGGGGTTTGCCCTTGATATCCCCTGCGGGACGGGAAGGTTAAGCCGTCTGATTTTGAAGAGCGGGTATAAATGGATCGGCGGGGATATCTCGTTAGAGATGATGATGGAGTCAAGAAAGAGGATGAATGGGTTTGAAGGATCCTTCTCAAATATCCGTCTGGATGCCGAAGCCATGGCATTTAAGGACAGCACAATCGGCTGCGTCTTCTCCATCCGGTTTATTTATCATATCCCCGTTGAGATAAGATATCGAATGCTTCAAGAGATGAGAAGGGTGACCAAGAAATGGCTGATCATCGACTATAATTATCCAAACAGGTTTAAAAAGATGGCCCGCAGGATAGGATCTCTATTCGGCGAGAGGCCGATCAAGAGAAGGGTCTCGTTCCAAGAGATAACGAGGGAGCTCAGGGAGAACGGTTTCACTATTTATAAGGCCATCCCTGCATCGAGGTTGTTTTCCGATAACGTACTGTTGCTGTGTAGCAAATAGGGTCGCAGCCCCTCACCGCGCCGTCGCCAAAGCGCTACGGCGCGTCGGCGACCTTCTCCCAGGAGGCTGTATCGCAACCACGGCCTCGGTGGAAGAGACAGCCGGGTTCCAAAGTTTTAGAACGCGGTCTTTTAGGAGTGGCCAATTGGTGCTTGTGGGAAACGGGGTCATCTCAACGGTATGGACCGTCAGAATCTGACACATAACTAGGTTGCCGCTCTAAAACTTTTCCACCCGACCGCCTCTTCCGTGTTATTTGGAACGCGTTTGTTATTGCGACCGGATCTCAAGGGGAGAGGGAGGGAGTGAGGGGACCATTTCAAATAGGTTTGTCTAGGGGAGTTCGGATATGAAGCTTTTATTGATCGGAATAGGAAGGTGGGGCAAGAACCATTTGAAGACGCTGACGAAGCTGGTCGACGAACTTTATGTGGTCGATTCGGATTCGAGCCAGCTGAAGACCTGCCGGGAATTCTCCATTCCCGAAGATCGTCTTTCAAGCGATTATCATGATTTCCTTGATCGAATAGACGGGGTGGATGTCGTCACACCCGCCGACAACCATCTGGCCATCTGCAGAGAATGTTTTGATAGGGGGAAAGACGTCTTCGTAGAAAAACCGATCGCCCTCACGTCTCAAGAAGCGAAAGAGATGATCGCGCTGGCGAAAAAAAAAGGCGTCATCCTTCAGGTCGGTCACGTCTACCGGTACCACCCTGCCTCCTCGAAGATCAAGAGTCTCATCGGGGAAGGCCGGTTGGGGAAAGTCCAGTACGGCTACGGCCATTTCATGGGGTTCAAAAGACCCAGGACGGATGTCGGCGTGACGCAAACGGATGCGATCCATTATTTCGACCTTTTCAATTATCTTCTGGGGGGGCCCCCGCGGGCGGTCACGGCCGTCGTCCAGAATTACCTCGACTTTCCTCTGGATGACACCTCCGTCTCCGTTCTGGATTATCATGGAAAGATGGTTTTTATCGAAGCGGGTTATATGCCGCCCGAGAAGAGAAGAGATATCGCCATCGTCGGGGATCGAGCGAGCCTCTATTGCGACTTCCAAAAAAATTCCCTTCTCTTCTATGAGAACCGGCATGAGAGGCAAGGGGGGAAATGTGTTGCCTTGGAAGGAGAGGTCAAGAACATTCCCATCGAGCCGGAAGAGCCCCTGACGACGGAACTGAAAGCTTTTCTTGATTCGATAAGAAACCGGTCCAAGCCCGTGGCGGACGGGCAGGCTGGGTTTGAGGCGTTAAAAATCGTTGAGGCCTGCTACCGGTCCTCTCAGAGCGGGAAGAGGGTGGAGATGAAGTGGGGGAAAAATGACGTTCGGGGAAAGGAGTTAAAATGAAGGTGCCTCTTTCTAAACCCTATGTGGATAAAGAGATGAAAGATCGCGTGTTAGAGGTGATCGATTCGGGACAATATATTCTGGGGAACCAATGCAAAGATTTTGAAAAGGAGTTTGCCCAGTTCATCGGTGTGAAGCACGCTGTCCTCACCTCTTCGGGGACTTCGGCCATCTTCCTGTGCCTCAAAGCCTTGGGGGTGGGGAAAGGCGACGGGATCCTGGTTCCTTCTCTCACGGCTTTTCCGACCATTGAACCCGTGTTTCATGTGGGAGCCAGACCGATTTTTATCGATATTGATGACACCTATACAGTGGACCCAAAGCATATCGAATCGGTCTTAAAAAAGAAGGGCCGAATACGGGGGGTGAAGCAGATCAAAGGGATGATCCCCGTCCATCTTTACGGCCACCCTGCCCAGATGGATTCCCTTCGTGATCTGGCAAAGCGCTACGGGCTTTTCATTCTGGAAGACTGCTGTCAGGCTCACGGCGCCCGATTTCAGGGAGCCAGGGTAGGATCGATGGGAATTGGCGGATGCTTTTCGTTCTATCCTTCGAAGAACCTGACGGTTTTTGGGGACGGTGGAATCCTTGTCACTTCGGATGATGAGATGGCCAAGACCTGCCGCATGTTGAGGGATCACGGACGGAAAGAAAAATATGAGCATGAATTAGTGGGATATAATTTAAGGTTTAATGAAATCCAGGGTGCGGTGGGACGCCTCCAACTTAAAAGATTGGACTGGTTTAATGAATCAAGACGCCGTATCGCAGGATGGTATAATGATGGGTTAAAGGGAGTTCCTGTGGTGACCCCCCAAGCAAAGGATTGGGCCGAGGCGGTCTATCATCTTTATGTCATTCAAACGGATCAACGGGAAAAGCTGGCGGATTTCTTAAAGGAGAAGGGGGTTCAGTCTGGGATCCATTATCCCATTCCCAACCATCAACAGCCAGCCGTCCGGAATGCCCTCGGCAAACAGCCCAAACTAAAAGTGACAGAAGCGACCGTGCAAAAGATACTCTCCCTCCCCATCTACCCGGAGCTTGAAAAAGAGAAGGTGGATTTCGTCTGTGCCAGCATCAGGGAGTTCTTTGATCAAGAAAATTAAGGGTGGAGTATGGATCGTCCCATGAGAGAGGATCGTTCGATTGATATTTCTGTGGTCATCCCCGTCTATAATGAAGAAGAGAATCTCCCGGTTCTAATTCCTCAAATCGCAGAGGTACTGAAACCCTTGGGGAAGATCTACGAGATGATCTGCGTTGACGACGGCAGCAAAGATCAGAGCCGTCGTCTCCTCAAAAAGATGGTTCTGGAATATCCCCAAATACGTATCCTCGGTTTTAAGAAGAACTGTGGCGAGACGGCGGCAGGGGCAGCGGGGATCAAAGAGGCGCGGGGAGGGATTGTCATCACCATCGATGCCGACCTTCAGAATGACCCCAAGGACATCCCAAGGATGCTGGACTATCTCAACGAGTACGACATGGTCACGGGATGGCGTCAGAAGAGGGAAGATTCCTGGGTCAAGCGGATCACATCAAGGATTGCGAATCGAATCAGGAACAGCTTGAGCGGAGAGGAGATTCAGGACAGCGGTTGTACCTTCCGGGCTTATAAGAGGGAATGTCTGCAGGAGATTAAACTTTACAAAGGGATGCACCGCTTCATCCCCACCCTGGTGAAGATGGAGGGTTACCGGGTGATTGAAATACCCATTGCCCACCATCCGAGAAGGTTTGGCGTTTCGAAGTATACCACCTGGAACCGGATGTGGCGTGCCTTGATCGATCTTCTGGCGGTGAAATGGATGAAGAGCCGCCATATCCATTATGAGATCGAGGAAAGAATCTGACCAGGCAATTAGAATAAAGAAAGGATTTTCTTCCCACGAGACGCCCTTTTTTCATCAATGCTCCTCCCAAATGGGTTCGAATCCTTCTTCTTGTCGGAATCTGCTTTATCCTCTACTTTCTTAATCTAGGCCGATGGGATCTCTGGAATCCGGATGAGCCCCGTTACGCACAAATTGCCAGGGAGATGCTAGACCGGGGCGATTGGATTCTCATGCATCTCAACGGAGGCGTCTATGGCGACAAGCCTCCGCTCTTTTTCTGGCTGATTGCTCTCTCCTCCTACTTGTGGCAAGGCTTCACCTCCTTTTCCGTAAGGTTTCCCTCCGCCGTCTTCGGAACACTCACCGTTCTCCTCACTTTCTTTCTGGGGAAAAGGCTTTATTCACCCCGAACGGGGTTCTTCTCCGGACTCATCCTGGCCACAAGCCTTCATTTCGTTTACCTCTCCACCCGTGCCAATATCGATGTGACACTCACCTTCTTTACGACCGCTTCCTTCCTCTGTTTCTTCCTCTGGTATCAAGAGGGTAGGGAAGAAGGAGTTTGTCACAGCCGGAGGAGCCGAAACCTTTTCATTTTTGGATTTTATGTCAGCATGGCCTTTGCTACTTTAGCCAAAGGGCCGATCGGCTTGGTCTTTCCACTTTTTGGAAGTCTTATCTTTCTTTTCAGTCAAAAAGAATACGGAGAAGTGAGACGGATGAAGCTGCTTCCGGGAATTTTTTTGTTTCTGGCCATTGTCCTTGCGTGGTTTCTTCCCGCCGGCTTTCTGGGTGGGTGGCCGTATGTCCTGGGGAATCTTTTCAGGCATACTACCGAGGCTTATTCAACGGGATGGACCCATCCTCACCCGCTCTATTACTATCTGTATAGTTTTCCGATGAGCTTTATGCCTTGGGTTTTCTGTTTGCCCGCCGCCGTTGCTTACGGCTGTTCCAAGGCAACCATCGGAAAGCGAAAGGAATTCCTCTTTCTCTCGGTGTGGTGTCTTGTCATTTTTGTATTTTTTTCGCTATCCAGATCGAAAAGGGCCCTTTACCTCTTGCCTCTTTTTCCGGCTGCCTCTCTGATGGTCGGGAAGTTCTGGAGCGACTTCATCTCGGGCCCGTTGGATTCATTCAAGCGGGGATGGATTATGTTGCCTCTCTACGGGTTGATCGGGGTTGGATTGGTCGCCGGGGTTGCGGCTCCATGGGTGGTCTCGGCAAAATTGCCCCTTTACCTGCCTTATAGTTTTCCTATCGTTGTCCTCTTGGTCGGGTGCAGCTTGGCCATGCTGATATTCCTTCGCTTTAAAAATTATAGAGTCGTCCTATTTCTCCTCATAGGGATGATGGTGGCCGGATATTTTTATACGTTTAGGGTTGTCTTCCCCGTTGCCAATGCGCAGATGTCGGCCCGGTTCATTTCAGAAGAAGTGACTTCGCGGATTCAGCCGGGTGACAAATTAGTGATCTACGGAGGGCTTGGAAGCGATCCTTATAATTACTATACGGGGGTTGTGCCCATAACAAGATTTTTCGATAGAGAAACGTTTCTCGATTTTATGCGATCTCCGGAGAGAGTCTATTGCATCCTTGAATTCAGCGATTTTTCTCAGTTGTTCGGCGGGGAAGGAGGACCGAAGGTCCGGTTGATCGCACGGCGCCGGGTGAGAAACGATGATGTGGTTTTGATTACGAATAACCCCCCTTCATCCCCCCTTCACCTAAGGGGGAAATAGAGAAATCTTCCCCCTGCCTTTGCCGAAGCGACTTCGTGCAGGCAGGTCGCCCCTCTTTGCCAACGAGGGGTAATTCCTCCCTTTGGCAAAGGGAGGTTAGGAGGGATTTTACAAGTCAATGTCTTTATTATTATGAGACTGTTAATAACTGTGTTAAAATACAAGTATTTTTCAGTAAAACAAAGGAGATATGAGGGCTTTTGATTCCACTGAACGTATCCATTATAGGCGCGGGGAGGACGAGAAACGGTATCGGCGAGTATATAGGAAAGTATTTCCATAAGTGCGGGGCAAGAGTCACCTCTGTGCTGGCAACGACTGAAAAAACAGGCCTCCAAGCCTCTTCCGCCTTAAAGAAATATGGTATAGAAGCCCATCCCCATACCACCTTCGAGGAAATGGTGAGGGGCGAAAAGCCCGATGCAGTGGTCATTGCTTCTCCTTCTTCAACCCATTATGAATATCTATTAAAATGTCTGGACTCCGGGCTCCATATTTTCTGCGAAAAACCCTTCCTCTGGGACGATCACACGGATATTCAGAAAAGGGCTGAAGACGTTCTCAAGAAGGCCCGAGAGAAAAAGATAACGATTGCCATGAATTCCCAGTGGCCTTTCTCCATCGATGACTATGAGAAAATTTGTGGAGGAATCAGTATCAGAGAAAGCAATCATTTTTCGATCCGGATGTCGCCTTTTTCTCCGGGAAGAGTGATGATCCCTGAATCCGTCCCTCATCCCCTCAGTATTCTTTACTGCCGATTAGGACCCGGAAGGATGGAAGGTTTGAATTTCGAATCGGATGGGGAAGAGGAAATGGGCATCCGATTTACCTATTTGTTTGGAACACGCGCCTGTGATGTGTTAATAAGGTTAGTACATCAAGAGACTCAACCTCGTGAGTTTTCCTATGGGTTCAACGACAGGGTTGTTTCTCGAAGTTTGGATTTAAACAATTATGAAATCTACTTTCATTACGGAAATAAGAAAGTGAAAATTGCGGACCCCCTTGAACTCTCCGTCAAAAATTTTATGGAGGCCGTTGAAAAGGGGACCGAGCCTCTCATCGGGGCCGCGCATATTCTCCATAATGTGTCGCTGCTGAAAGCGGTTGATGGCGGTTTCGGTGAATTTGAAAAGAGAGCACCATGGAAAAGCTAAGAGAAAGGGAGCATGACTTTGGCTCCAAATTGAGACAGGATGCTACCCTCCAAAGGCTGAAAGACTATGTTGAGTGGCAGAGAGATTGCGAGATCCAAGCCCCGGGTCGAGGACTGCCGATTTTCAGCCCGATCTCCATCAATTTAGACTTGACCTCTGCCTGCAATTTCTCATGCCATTTTTGTGTCGATTCGAGACTGGTCAACGCCGGGAAAACCCTGGTATTAGAGGAAGTCAAGAAGACGATCCATACACTCCATTCCCACGGACTTCTCTCCGTCATCTTGATCGGAGGGGGAGAGCCGACGCTTCATCGGGATTTCGGACAGATCGTCCGTTATATCAAGGGCAAGGGATTACAGGTCGGGATCGTGACCAATGGTTCGCAGCTCGAAAGAATTGAAGCGGTCGTCCAAGAGCTCAAGGAGAAAGATTGGATCAGGATTTCCATTGATGCGGCAGGCGAGGAAGTGTTTAAGGCGCTGCATGTGCCCAGAACGCGTGTGACGCTAGGGGGGATATTGGAAAAAGCAAAGAAGCTGAAAAAGAAGAATCCTCTGGTTTCACTCGGTTATTCGTTTGTGATCGTCTGGGAGGGCGTGGAGATTAACGGAAAGAGACTCCGTCCCAATCTGGATGAGATGACAAGATCGGTGGAACTGGCGAGGGAGTTCTCATTTGATTATGTTTCGTTCAAACCCTGTCTGGTCCGGTGGGATAAGTCTCAGAGGGAGACATTGCTGAAAAACGTCGGGAAGACGAAGGAAGAAGAAATTATCGATCAAATCAAGATCCATCTTCAGGAAGCAAGGCATGCGGCAGGGGGTCAAGTCAAGATTCTTGAAAGCTCCAACCTGAATGCCATGCTGAATCATGAGACCGACCAAATCAAGAAACAACCTACAAAATGCCATATGCAATTTTTCAGGACCGTGGTCACGCCCTTCGGAATCTTTCACTGTCCTGCATTTCGAGGCGTGGAAGAGGCCAGGGTTGGAATGCCGGATGGGTACCTCTCGGAAACAAAATTCAGGGAGACCCTCAAACGGGCGGCCGAATCGATCCGGACCTTCGATGCCAAAGAGGAATGCAAAGATGTTGGATGTTTTTACAACCGCACCAACTGGTGGTTAGAAGAGTTCATTCATTCCGAAGAAGGCGTCCAGAACCTTGAAAAAATTGAGAATGATAACTTCTTCCTTTAGTTCCAGGCCTCCGAGATCTTGAATACTTGGATAGGCACTCAATCGAATGAAGATCCTCCATCTTTTCAGCAACTGGAAGTGGACAGGCCCAGCTGATCCAACCTTGGCTCTCTGCAAGGAATTGGAAAAGCGGGGGCACGACGTCACCTTCGCCTACCGAAAACCTCCTCTTCTGGTCGAGGATAGTATTGAGAAAAGAGTTCGCCAGGCAGGTGTGAAGGCAACGGACCAATTTCGACTGGACCATTCGCTAAAGTTTTTTCGTCCCTCCTTTCTCCCAACGCATCTTCGTGACATCTCGGACCTCACCCGGTATCTCCGTCAGGAAGAATTCGATATTCTCAATGTCCACCATTCCCACGGCCATCTCTTGGGCGGGATCGCTGCGAGAAGGTCAGGTGTTCCTGTCATCGTTATTCGGACGGACCATAAGCGAGATCCCTTGACGCCCGGTTTGGGGAATCGCTTTCTCATCTCTCAGTTCACGGACGGCATGATCACCTTTTCCGAGACGGCGAGGAGAGAGGATGCCGAACATTTTGGCCTCCCTCTTGAAAGGGTCCGGAAGATTTCGCCGGCCTTGGATCTCAGCCGGTATGACCCAAACGGGAAATTCAAGGAGATGAAGGCTCTCCTGGGAATTGGGCCGAAGGATATCGTGATCGGAATGATCGCTCGATTTCAAAAATACAGGAGGACGGCTGTCTTCTTGGAGGCGGCGAAAAAGATTGCCGGAGAATTTCCAAACGTGAAAGTTCTCCTGGTTGGCCGGTCGAGTCAGATGGAGCACAGCGTCATCCAGCCCATGAAGCAGCTCGGCGTTGAAAAATGGGTCGTTCTCGGGGGGTATCGGATAGAGGATTATCTCGACACCTTGGCCTGCATGGATCTCTTTGTCTTTTTAATGGCGGGCTCCGATGGAACAGCCAGGGCTCTGAGAGAGGCCATGGCCATGGGGAAACCAGTCATCGTGGCGAACCGCGGGATGCTCCCGGAGCTGGTGAAGGATGGGATTTCAGGTCTGGTCGTGAACGATACCTCGGAAGGCTTGGCCGAGGCAGCCCTTCGACTGCTTCATCATCCCGAAATGAGAGAGGCGTTGGGAAAGGCAGCCTATCAGAGGGCACATGAAGAGTTTCGGTTAGATCGGCAGGCGGAGGCCGTTGAAGAATTTTATCAGGAGATGATCAGGTTGGGGAAACGGAAGTAGCTGCCGTTAGAAATGACAAGGGATTTAATTTGTATTGTCTAAAAAGTACTTATTCGTCATTCCGGGCTTGACCCGGAATCCAGTATTCCTGAACTGGATTCCCGCCTTCGCGGGAATGACAGCCTCGGAAAAACTTTTTTCTGCTCCGAAGAGCGGAATTTTCCAAATGGTAAATGGAAACTTCAGTTTTTAAACGCGTATCAAAAGGTGAAATCAGGGGTTGGGTGACGGGAGAAGTGTTCGATAGCCTTCCCGTCGATTTTTTTGGCGATCCTATCTCTTTCGTTCGGGAGATGGGAGGAGAGGTGGTCAAAGAGTCGATGTGGAGGTGGGCGGCTATCTTCCGGCTTCCGAATGGTATGAGGGTTTTTCTGAAAAGGGATAAGGCAAAGGGCTGGGCGGAGTACATGAAGTATCTTCTCCTTCCCTCCAAAGGGCAAAAGGAATTTCTCATCGCTTCCCAAATGGAAAGGAAGGAGCTTAAGGTCCCTAAACCCCTGGGCTGGATGGAGAGGATCCGGAGGGGCTTGGTCAGGGAGAGCTATTACCTCTCGAAGGCGACTGGAACGGGAGCTTCATTCATCGACGAGGTCGCAAAAGCAAAAGAGCCTCGTTCGATTATTGAATTGGCGATGACCGTTAGGGCGTTTCAAGATGCAGGATTATTACATCAGGACCTTCATGGAGGGAACTTTCTGTGGGAGGGCGACTCCCTATTTCTCACGGATTTACATCGTACGAAGATCATGGGAACCCTTTCCTCGAATCAAAGGCTATGGAATCTTGCACACCTCTTTCATTCCTTAAGGAAGATGTGGGGAGAAACCGAACAACTCCAATTCCTGGACCGATATTTCGAGGGGATCTCCGACGGGCGCAAGAAAAGAGAGATCTTATTCGAAAGAATTTACCCACCCATGGGTCGCCTTCTCAGGCGGCAGTGGCGAAGCAGAACGAAGCGCTGTCTGAAGGAAAGCGGCGAGTTTACGGTGCAAAAGGAGAGAGGGATCCGTTATTTTCACCGACGGGATTTCTCTCTGGATCGTCTGAAAAAAATGTTGGATGAGCACCGGAATCTGGTGAGAGAGAGGCTCTTTTGCCTCGTCAAAAGCTCTCCGGAAGTGAACGTTTCTATCTTCGAGGACGAAGGGGAACGGATAAGCTCAAAACAATTCTGCTATCCCCATCTTTGGGGGCGGGTGAAAGAATATTTTCGTCGCTCAAAAGGGCTCAAGGCCTGGGTGGCGGCGAATGGCCTGCGGGCCAGAGGCGTTCCGACGCTTAGACCTCTGGCTCTTGTCGAAAGGAAAGACTGGATGGGATTGAAGGAGAGCTTTCTGTTCATGGAGGCACCGGCCAGCGATTTAGAGATGGATCGATATGTTTTAAAGGGGTTTGAAGGTTTAAAGAGGAAAAGGTTTTTTGTTAAGACTTTTGCCCGCTGGCTTGGCGGTCTTCATAGAATGAGCGTGTACCATAAGGATATGAAAACGTGTAATGTCCTTGTCTCGGAGAAAGGAGAGTCATGGGATTTTCATCTCCTCGATTTTGAGGATATCCGATTGGACGATAAGGTGAACCGGAAAAAATTGTTCAGAAATTTTCTCCAGCTCAATACGTCAACCCCGAGAGTCATGACAAAAGTGGATCGTTTCAGATTTTTTAGAGAATATCTCTACCTCAATCCCATCGTAAAAGATGAGAAGGCCTTTCTTGGTGGATTGGTGGATGAAAGCCGTCGCAGAGGATTGGTTTACGTCTCCCCCCAAGGGGTCGTCACAGAAAGGTTGACATAAACAGAATGGACCAGCGGTTTTCAAAAATTGCCGCTCAGCCATGGAGTCAGGTCGCCGTACTTCTTGGACTCTGCTTCGTCATCTATTTTATCAACCTGGGTCAATGGGATCTCTGGAGCCCTGATGAGCCCCGTTACGCTGAGGTTTCAAGAGAGATGGTGAATCGTGGAGATTGGATCCTCATGCATCGCAACGGCCATCTTTACACCGATAAGCCTCCGCTCTTTTTCTGGGCCATTGCCGGTTCCTCCTTCCTCTGGCAAGGGTTCTCGCCATTTTCAGTGAGGTTCCCATCTGCTCTTTTCGGGACCTTGACCGTACTGCTGACCTATTTCATTGGAAAGAAGCTCTACTCCTCACGCACGGGATTCCTCTCTGGGCTCGTTCTGGCGACGGCCTTTGAATTTGCCTATCTTTCCACTCGGGGCAATATCGATGCGACCCTCACTTTCTTTACGACGGCGTCTTTTTTCTGTTTTCTCCAATGGTACGAATACGGTCGGGAGGAAAGGATTCGCCCGAGAAGCCTGAAAAGTCTGTCGATTTACGGTTTTTACATCAGCATGGCGTTTGCGACCTCCGTCAAGGGACTGCCCGGCCTTATCCTTCCTCTCTTGGTCAGTTTAATCTATCTGGCCGTTCAAAAGGACTGGAAAGGAATCAGGCGGATGAAGCTCCTACCGGGGATGCTTCTCTATATGGTCGTTGTTCTCGCCTGGTATCTTCCTGCTATCTCCAGGGGAGGGAGTGTCTACCTTCGAGAAACCCTCTTCAAGCATTCCATGGATGCGTTTGCGAAAGGGTGGACCCATGTCCACCCCTTTTATTACTATCTTTATACCTTTCCCGTTGAATTTCTGCCTTGGTTCGTCTTTCTTCCCGGAGCAATTGTTTACGGCTTTTTCAAGGAGACCATAGGAAAAAGAAAGGAGTTCCTTCTTGCCTTTGTATGGTTTGCTGCCATCTTTCTGTTTTTTTCTATCTCCAAGGGGAAGAGGGGCCTGTATCTTTTGCCTCTCTACCCGGCTGCCTCCCTGATGGTGGGGAAGTTCTGGGAGGATGCGATTTCAACGTCGATGGAACGTTTCAGGCGCGAGTGGATCTCTATTCCGCTCTACGGGTTGATGGCAGTAATCCTCGTGGCAGGTCTTGCCGCCCCGTGGGTGGTTTGGACATGGTTCCCAGCTTACTTTTCTTACAGCCTTCCCGTAGCCTTTCTTTTGGTTGGAGGAAGTCTTGCCCTGTCTTTTTCGTATCGATTCAAACGTCACGGGATCGTTTTTTTTGTTATTGTCGGGTTGATGGCCGGAGGGTTCTTCTACACACTGAGGGTCGCGTTTCCCTTCGTGAACTCTTACAAATCAGCCCGTTTCATTTGTCAGGAGATCAGTTCACGAGTTCAACCCGGAGAGAAATTGGCCATCTATGGAGATTTTGAACCGGCGCCATTTAATTTCTACACTGGAATTGTCCCCATCCCGGTGTTGAATGAGAAAGAGGACCTTTTGAATTTTTTGAGGTCTCCGGAAAGAGTTTTCTGTCTGCTTAGATCCAGAGATTTCTCGAAATTTCAACGGATGGAAGGCAGTCCGGAGGTTCAAGTGATTGCTCAGCGCGGGGTCGGAGGAGAAGATTTTGTCGTGATTTCCAATCGATGAGGTCTCTCCTCATCGGACTTATTCAGGAAGAGAGGACATTATGGACAACAAGAGGGTACCTTGGCAGAGGAAGGCCCGAAGGATTCCGCTTTTCATCGGAGCCGTTTTGTTGGTGGTCTTTGCGAAACCCCAATTCTCCGGTGTCTTGATCGGAATGGTTTTAATCTTTTTAGGGGAGGGCATCCGTATCTGGGCAGCGGGTCACCTTCAAAAGAACGAGGCTCTGACCGTGACCGGCCCTTACGCTTATGTCAAGAATCCTCTGTACATCGGTTCGATTTTGATTACTGCGGGCTTTTGCATTATGGCGGACAATATTTATATCCTGGCGGCAGCGTTCTTTATGTTCTGTTTTCATTATATTCCTTATAAAAAGAAGGTAGAAGGGGATCGGTTGAGAAAGATTTTTGGAAGTCAGTATGAAGACTATGATGAGAAGGTTCCAGAATACCTGCCCCGGCGGACTCCCTACTCGGACAAAAGGGTTTTCTGGCAGTTCAAATGGTTTATCGAAAACAGCGAGGAGGGAATTCTCCTCATCGTCCTTGCCGGAATTTTGTTGGTCCTCAGCCGTCCCTATTGGAACCTTTTCTTTTGAGGTAGAGCACCTGCCCGTAGAAACAGGCGGAGAGCGTGGCGAAATACTCATGACAAGAGAAGAGATCAAGGAGAAAACGATCTGCCTTACCAAGGGGAATTTTGGAAAACCTGATTTAAATCAGGTAGAGTTGGAAGGTCGGCTACTGATGGTGAAGGATGTATGGGCGAAACATTTTTTTCTGCGGTGGACATTAGGACTCTGGTTGATCCAGAAAGAATGGAAGATCTATTCCCGGCTCACAGGCATAAAAGGGGTTCCTCGGCCGATCGAGCGGATTGACCGCTTTGCTTTTGCCATGGAGTTTATTCCGGGGAGGCCCATCCTCAGAGGCGAGCCGGTACCCCCCTCTTTTTTCCACGAATTGGAAAGTGTCCTTGGAGAGGTTCATGAAAGAGGAGTCGTCCACATGGATTTAAGGCATAAGGGGAATATCCTTATTTCAGAAAGAGGGGACCCCTATCTTATTGACTTTAACAGCAGCTTCGCTTTCAAGAAAAAAGGATTCTTGCGGCGTTATCTTTTCCCTCTGCTCAGGCAAGTAGATGAGGGGGGATTGCTGAAATTGAAAAAAAGAATTGCTCCTGCTTTGTTGACCCCTGACGAGATGGCCTTTCTGAAACGCTTTGAGCGCCTCCGAAAACTCTGGATCTTCAATTAGTGGTGTTAGGCGGTTCGCTTATCTGAGACAAGAAGGCATTGGTCCCGATTCTGCCAAGCCCGGCAGCTTCAGCAACGAAACGGAACTGCAAGCCGCTCTCACCAGGATATTTCACCAACCTCGCGTGGAATCCCTTTCCCACCAATTGCTTCCTGATCGCCTCACATAGACCCCTCAGATGATCGTCCGCATCGCAGCGATCACCGCCACTGAAAGTTGCCCACCATTCATAGCCATGGTGAACGATATCAATCACCTACGTTGAACCCGCGGCGGGTTCAACGTAAGGTGGATTGGCTTGATAGCCGTCTTTCTATCTCCTCAAATATGGCGTTTCCTTGTGATGGGCTGAAGTATAAGGCCAAGAGAAAGATCCTCTGGTTATTCTGCGTTCTGATATATCCGTTTCTTGTAAGAGAGGGCGTTTTACTTCCCGAAATGTCTATGTGGTGCAACGGTACCGCATGACGCCGGCTCAGGAGACCTGACCGGATCGGTCCTTCCACGTAGTCAGAGGAAATCACAATGTCGTATTTCCTAAGGATCGGAGACTTAATCGCCAGCAGTGTTGCCATTGCGATACCAATTAATGCTGGCAAGCAATCTGCAATTGGCTTATGGATGACGAGCAAATGAATAAAAATTATCCCGGCATAAGAAGTCAGCGTCATGACGATTATGAACCTCCACCTGCTTCCGGGTATCCTTATCTGATCCGCATTCATCTTGGCTAGCTTATTTTTCATGCTGATTCGGTGTTTTGTTTACATTGAAACTCTATAGCCATACTTTTTGTTTAGTCTGGGGTTGCCATACCCATATGCTCCAGGAAGTCGCATTTCAAAGAGGCCGGCCCTTGTTAATTCTCGATGCTAATATATACGATTTCGTGAAATTAGGAAATGGGGAAATCTTAGGAGAAATAAAAGAAACCTTTTATTTAGAGTCTGTCCATAAACCACAGTTTTCACAAAAGTCGTCATTCCGGCCCCGTATCGAGTACGGGGCAAACTCCAGCGGGAATCCAGTACTTTCAAAACCTTCTGGATGCCGGATCAAGTCCGGCATGACGGAATAGGTGAGCTTGTGGACAGACACTGTTTAGGATACCTATATCAATCCTGCTGGGTCGCGATGCGGAAGAGGTCTTTCTGTTTGAGGGACATCTCTCGCGCCCCTTTTTTCGTCCCCTCGTGCTCGTAGCCGATCAGGTGCAGGACTCCATGGACCATCAGAAGGATCACCATTTCCATTTCGTTGAGGCCGAAACGGTCCGATTGGCGCTCGGCCGTCTCAACGGAAATCACGAGGTCGCCGAGGAGATTGGGATGGAGGGTTGAAAATTCCCCTTCTCTCATGGGGAAGGCCAGGACATTGGTGGGTTTGTCACGATTGAGATACCGTCGATTCAGATCTCGGATTCTGGCATCATCCACCAGAAGAACGCTCAGCTCGGCATCCAGAAGCCCCAATTCAGTCAATATTCTTTGGGTCGCCCTTCTAACTTTTTTTAAGTTTAAGAGGATACGTTTTTGCCGATTTTGGATCGATATTCTCATTGGTCCATTTCTTAGTAGCTTCCGAGGCTTCTGGAGTATAATCCACTCTCTGGTGAAAAATAGCAGTCAGGATCCGGTCAAAACTCTCTTGGATTTTTTGAAGGTCCTTCAGAGTCAATTCACACTCTTCCATCTGTCCATCCAGGAAGATGTTGTGCGTCACCCGTTGGACCAAGCTTTTGATCCGGGAGGGGGTGGGGTCGGTGAGGGCACGGGAGGCGGCCTCTACTGAATCGGCCAGCATGACGATCCCCGCCTCTTTGGTCTGGGGTTTGGGGCCGGGATAACGAAAATCCTCCTCGTTGACCGATTCCATCTCCGGATTCTCTTTCCCCTTGGCTTTTTGATAAAAGAAAGAGATTAGACTGGTCCCGTGATGTTGTTGAATGATGTGGCCGATGCGCTCGCCCAGACGATTTTCGCGGGCCATCTCCACCCCATCCTTCACATGCGAAATAAGGATGAGGCTCGACATGGCGGGAGTGAGATGGTTGTGTTTATTATCTTCGCCGCCCACGTTCTCGATAAAGTAGAGGGGTTTTTTCAATTTTCCGATATCATGGTAGTAGGCACTGACTCTTGTCAACAGAGGATTGGCTCCGATGGACTTGGCAGCGGCCTCCACCAGGGTCCCGACGATGATGCTGTGGTGATAGGTACCCGGGGCCTGAAGAATCAAGTCTTTGAGAACGGGATGATCCATATTGGCCAGTTCGAGCAGTTTGATGTCCGTGGTATAACCGAAAACAATTTCTACCATGGGAACAATCCCCAGGACAAGGACCGAGGCCAGGGCGCCCCCCAGGAAACCCATTATCACATCGGGGAGAAGAGTCATTCTCAGGGGATTCCCGGAAAACAGGTTGTAAGCAATGATCATTAAGACATTGATGCCTCCGACACCGATCCCGGCCTTGATCAGAATACTCCTCTGCTCGCATCGTGCCACTTTATGGGCACCGATCAGACTCCCCACTACGGTGAAGATGAAATAGAAGAGTTGATTCCCCATCAAGACAGCCGAGAAGTACCCGGTCAGGAGGGTAAAGGCGATCGCCACCTCTGAGTTGAGGACGATCCGAACGAGCATGGCCCCCGTGGCGATCGGAAAGAGATAAATATAGGACGAAGATGGAATGGAGAGAAATTCTTCTCCCAGGGCATCCGTGCTCAGCTGAAAGAGTTTCAACAAGGCCACGATTCCGAGCAACGCCGTGGCTAAGAAAAGGAGATCTTTCTGAGTAGGGGCGATCTTCCGGATATTTTGTGTAGAGAATTGGTAGAGGCTCGCCAAGATGAGGAAGGTCAAAAGGCCCATTCCAATGAGCATAATCAGGAGGTGAGATCGCTGCTGTGCCTTTCGAAGGGCCTGGAGGATCAAGAGATGTTCTTCGCGAACCCGATCCCCGGGGCTCAGAATGACTTCTCCCCGTTTGATTTGAAGATAAACGGAATTGATCTTTTCTTTTGTACTTTTTTTTCTCTCTTCGGTCTCCTTCTTATTAAAGGTGAGGTTCGGTTTCAGAAAGTGATCGGCGATCTTCAAAACAACGGATGATGACTCCCTCCCTAAAACCGGAACAAGGGAAGTTGACTGAGTCCGGATCTTCGCCCTGGCCTCCTTCGTATCCGAGAAGTTAAAAGGAGGATAGTTTCTCCTCTCTTCACGGGTCTGGATATTTCGAATGACAATTCCTTTCTCAGCGTCCGAGTCGAGAAGCTCCTTATCGTTGACGATCCCTTTTTTCAGGATGGGAGCGATCAGTTTCAAGACGGCCTCCGCCACGGTGGGCTTAAAGCGTTCTTTCTCCAAGGCGCGCCATTCCTTTTGTGTAAGGGGAAGGTTAAGGGAGGCGTCCCATTCCTTTTTTCTGATCGCCTCTTGATCCGTCCCTTTTTCGCGTTTTTGGAAAGACGCCGCCAATGCCCCAAAGGCGGATCGGATTTGCTGGTCCGCATCGCTGAAGACGAAAGGATCGTAGTCGTAAACAGAGAGCACAGATCTTTCCGCGTCGGTCCGTTTTTCCTGAGTTAGCTTTTCATCCTCGACCAGAAGATCCTGGTTGGATTTGATCTCCTTGGTCACGATGTCTCCCACTCTGTATTCTTTCACATGAAGCGTCAGACTCGGGGAGAGAAGGAGACTGAGAAGAATGGCCATTCCAATGCCGACAAACCATTTCTGATAAGAAGGCGTTTTGATCCTCTCCAACCAGGAACGGTCTCTCAGGCCGTTGGTCGTTTTAAGAAAGGGAAGATTGAGAATGAACTTTTTTATAGAGGTTTTTATCATGGGTCGTTAAAGAGAATCTTTTTGGCGGTTCCGCCTTTCTTCTGCTCTTTCGTAAGCCTTGATGATTTCCTGGACGAGAGGATGTCTGACGACATCCCTGTCCGAGAAATAAACGAATTCGATTCCTTCGATTCCTTTAAGGATACCCTGGACTTCGATCAACCCAGAAGTCTTATTCTCAGGAAGATCGACCTGGGTGATGTCTCCCGTAATGACGGCCTTGGAACTGTAGCCCAATCGGGTCAAAAACATCTTCATCTGCTCCGGCCCGGTATTTTGTGCCTCGTCGAGAATGACGAAGGAGTCGTTGAGGGTCCTTCCCCGCATAAAAGCTAAGGGGGCCACCTCGATCACACCCCTCTCCACCAGTTTGGAGGCTCGGTCAAAATCCATCATATCATGTAAGGCATCGTAGAGGGGGCGAAGATAGGGATTGACCTTCTCAGCGATATCCCCGGGAAGGAATCCTAACTTCTCCCCTGCTTCCACGGCAGGCCGAGTCAGAACGATCCTCTCAACCTCCTGCTTCACGAGACTGGCCACGGCCATGGCCATGGCCAGATAGGTCTTTCCCGTTCCGGCGGGGCCGATGCCAATCACCAGGTCGTATTTTCGGATGGCGTCGATATAACGCTTCTGAGCCAGGCTCTTGGGTGTGATCGCCCGCTTCCTTGACGAGATGTAAACGGTGTCGAGAAAGATATCCTCAAGGTTCACCTTCTGATCATCGGAGATCATCCGAATGGCATAGTCGACGTCGGGTGGGTAAAGAGGGTAGCCTTTTTTCAGGAGGGCGTAGAGGCTGTTCAGGATGCGTATCGAAAGATCAACATCCAGCACCTCCCCGTGGATGCTGAGGGCATTGCCTTTGGCGTTGATCTTCACTCCGATCGTCCTGGCAATGCGTTTCAGATTTTCACTGTGGGCGCCGAAAAGGGCATTGGCCATTTGAAGATCATCAAAGGTCACCTTTTCGACGGTTTCCGCTGGTTGTTCTTTCAAAAAGAACTTTCACCCCTTGATCCCCCTGCCTACACCTGCTTTTTCCAACTATGTGAGGCAGAAAAAAGGTGAGCAGGATAAAACTGTCCGTTATTGGCGAATCATATCATCCTGAACCCTAGATTGCAATACTGATTGGCCCCTCCGCCGCCTCTCTTCACCTTAACCGCTTCACTTCTTCGACAATAGCGGGGATGATTTCACCGGCAGAGCCAGAGATGAGGTAATCCGATATCTCATGGGTCAAGGGAGTCGGTTCCCTGTTGATCTCAATAACCGTGGCCCCCCTCTCCTTCGCAGTAATGGGAATGGAGGCCGCGGGATAGACGACCGCAGAGGTTCCGATGGAAAGGACTACACTGCAGGATTGGGATTCTTTCAACGACGAGACCTGAGCCTTCAGGGGGATGGGTTCTCCAAAAAAGACGACATCGGGTTTCAAGAGCGATGAGCAGCGGGAGCACCGGGGAGGGAGGTCTTCCACTTTGAGGGAAGCTCCGTCGATGGTCGTCGAGCACTTCAGGCAGGAGAGTGTCCTGTGACTCCCGTGAAATTCAATCACATGGCGGCTTCCGGCGGCTTGGTGAAGGCCGTCCACATTCTGGGTGATGACCGAAGAGAGATAACCCATCCGCTCCAATTCGGCCAGCCCAAGATGGGCCGGGTTGGGCTTTGCATCCTTGATGATCAGGAACATATCCTTGAGCATCAACCAGATCCGTTCGGGGTCGGAGCGGAATGCGTCGATATGAGCGAATTCCTCGGGATCGTATTTTTGCCAGAGGCCCTGAGATCCCCTGAAATCGGGAATACCACTCTCCACGGAAATGCCCGCTCCGGTAAAGGCGATCGTCTTTTTTGAATTGAGAATATCCTGCGCTGCCCTTTGAATTAATTTTTGATCCATATTCTTACCCTCTCCCTCACGCCTTCTCTCTCCGGTAGGGACGGGCGAAAGGTTTTCTATTTTCGAACGATTTCCACAACTCTTTCAATAACTTCATTCAGTTTTTCCTTCTTAAGGGTTCCAACTCGATATAGGACAAGATGCGTATCAGCAGTAAATATCCGGTTAGGCCTCACATTACTCGGTTTCTTTAAACCTCCTGTCTCAAAGTCGTAGTCGGTTATTGAAATTGCATAGTTGTCTTTAATTGTCTGGCTTGTTATCTGACAGAGGATTAAGTCATCTCCCTCTAGTGTTGCGAGAATAAGGGCGGGCCGCCGTTTGGCTTGGGTTAAATCGGAGAAAGGAAATGGAATAACAACAATTTCGCCTTTTACAAATTTTGCCAAGCCTCATCCTCCTCCGGCCTCAGCCAATCTTTTTCAAGAGAGGATTCGCTTGCAAAGGTAATATCTAACTTCTCTTTAACCATCTTTCCTTTGAGAAATTGAACAAAGTCCATTACCTCATCAAGAAAAGGTTCTGGAACCTGATCAATCTCCTTTATCAGTAATTCTTTCTTGCCCATCTCTGTCCTTCGCTTTCCTTGCTTAAAGGGTACCATTTTCGCAAAAATTTAGCAATTTTTATTGTTTTCTCTTTAGGGCTGAAATATCCTGGTATGCCGGAATCGCTCCAAATCCCTTAGCTTGGATTATCGCTCTCTTGACGGACTCGGCTAAGACTACTTCCCCGAGGAGTCCGATGGTATTGACGTCGCCTTTCTTCTTCCCGTACGAGATGGCAAAGATCAGGTCTCCGTCAAACGTGGTATGAAAGGGTGAGATCATTTTGGCCAACCCGGCATGGGCGATCTGGGCAACCTGGTGAAGCTCTTTCTTCGTTAAATAAGCGTTGGTAGCCACCACCCCGAGGGTTGTATTAAACGAAGCGGACTCCGAAGGGAGGACTTTTCCGAACTGTCCGCGGGTCACTCCCTTTTTCATCCACTCCGACGAATTAGCAAATTCGCCACCCTCTTTTGACTTTCTTGCTCCTGCCAAGATCTGATTAGAGACAGGGTCGAGCACATCTCCAAAGGCATTGACGACAACAATGCCTCCCACGATAAGCCCCTTCGGCCCCTGAATACTCGATGTACCCACGCCACCCTTCATCGCCCGTTCGATTCCAAAAAGCTTTCCAACGGTAGCGCCTGTCCCCACCCCGACACTTCCTTCTTCCACTCTTTTTGAGGCATTGAGACAGGCTTGGTATCCCATCTCGCAGCCCGGCCTGACGCGAAAATCGCCGATTCCAAAATCAAAAATTATAGCGGTGGGCACGATGGGGACTTTTGTTTTGGTCACATCGAACCCTTTTCCTCTTTCTTCCAGAAAAGCCATCACTCCGCCTGCGGCGTCCAAACCAAAGGCGCTTCCGCCCGCCAGGAGTATGGCATGAATTTTATCAACCAAATGCGGGTGGGTGAGGGCGTCGATCTCCCTCGTCCCGGTCGCTGGTCCGCGGATGTCAACGGCTCCAATCGCCCCTTCTTCACAGAGGATAACGGTGCAGCCTGTCAAGGCCTTGAAGTCACTGGCATGACCGACCTTGATTCCCGGAACATCCGTAATGGCATTCAGGCTCTTCATTTGTGGCGATATTAGCAAAAAGGAAGAACGAGTTTCAATGATGCCTTATTCGGCCCTGGGATTCAGACACTGGACTTCAGACTTCGGACACCAGACTTTTCTTATGGAGAATCTAAGAGATTTGCTGGTCCACTCTTCATTTTGTTTGTCTCTCGATTGTCTTTGCCTCATGGCTATTTCCGCTTTTCAGGCTGAGGTCTGATGTCTATAGTCTCACTGTCTGAATCACAGTTATTTGCTCTTATTCATATCCGAGATTTGAGAAAGCTGCAATCTGATACTTCGGGGATAAAAATTGGTTACCGAAATTCCGGGGCCGGCATTGATGTTTGTCTCAGAGAGAGAGATTTGGTTGAGGCCCTTGCGGGTGTTAGAAAGATCAACCCGAGCCCGGATCTGGTCGGGTTTGATGGAAGAAAGGAGCCTTTGTGAACCCTTGAGGCGGACGTTAACTTCGCTGGGTGGCTCGCCTACAATGACTAAATTTTGGGGCATGGAGTAGTATTCAATGGGGATGTTAAAACTGACTTCTCCTCGGCGGATACCGATGACCGACGCCCAGAGGAGGCATACCAGGAAGAGAAAGAGGGCCTTTCTCGGAAGATCCTCAAAGATTCTTTTGGACCATGTCTTTTCTTTATCCTTTATGCTTCCCACAGGAGTCAAATCTGCGAGGCTTTCTTTTAACTTCCCTTTTTCTCGCTTCTTTTCAACGTTTCCTTTTGAGGCAAATAGGACTTCTCCTCTCTCTTCAGAGATAATAATGCAATCGCCGTCCGAGATTTCCGTGAGGCCGATCCCCGCCCGATGTCGGGTTCCGAACTCTTTTGGGAAAGAAGTGGATTTGGACAAAGGCAGCAGGGCCGCGGCGTGTCGAATGCGATCTCCCCGGATGATCACCGCACCGTCGTGCAAAGGAGACTGGGGAGTAAAAATGCTGACCAGCAGGTCTTCATTGATTTCCGCATCCAGGGGTATTTTCTCGTGGATGAGCTCGTCGAGATCATCTCCCTTCTGCAAAACGATCAGCCCGCCGATCCTCCTATCGGCCATTTGAAAGGCGGCCTCCACAATCTTATCGATGGCCTTTGAGGTGAGTCTCTCAGACCTTCCAAAGAAAAAGCTGGGGAGGCTGACGTTCCCTAATACTTCTCGGATCTCTTCCTGGAAGATGACCACCAAAACGATCAGAATCACCGGCCAAAGATACTGGAGCCCCCATACTGAAAGAGGAAGGTCGATCCACCTGGCAAGGATATAGAAAAGAGGCAGAGCCAGGATAACAAGGATCATTCGCAGGGCTTTTTTCTTTCTCAGCCAGAGGTAAAGGCGATAGAGAATATAGGTGAGGATGAGAATGTCGAGGCCGTCCTGCCAGCGAAAGAGATTAAGAAAATCTTTCATTTTCAGTTCCGCATATTCAACACTGCATGGATGTAGCCTGAGAAAGTAATGTTGTCATTCCGGACTTGATCCGGAATCCAGTGTTATTGAACTGTATTACACCTTTCCTCTCAATTTGCTCCTGGTAATCAACCGGTGACGTTGATTCATTTTTCAATCATTTTCTGAACCATGTCAAGGAGTAGAAGAATTTTTCACCCCCCGAATTCCCCTTCTTCGGCGGGAGGGGACCAAGGGGAGGGGGATAAAAAGCGGAAAGGAACTTAAGAAGTGCTTGACAAAATTTTCGAACGGTGTATTTAAGGACCATAAGCTAAGGGATGAGATCAGGAGGCTTGGGAAAAGATTGTCCTGTGTCAAGGGCTGATCCCTCCTGCATAAATATAAGCTGATCCCGCTTACCTTGGGTGTATTAATGTTAGTAGAACCAACGCTTGGAAGTGTGTGCAATTCAATCCCAATGTAAGAACGATGGCTCCATAAGCGTGAATGGTGCTATGTTAAGAATAGTGCTCAAGCTCTTAAGAGTGTTTCCTATCAGGAGGAGAACTCAGCCGCCTAGCAGAAAAGAATATCGGATGATGCTAATTGTACTGTGGATGCACCCAATAATTTGGTTTACCATGGCATATTTGGCCTTTTTTGTCTAGCACGTTTCAGGGTGGTATAGGTTACTTGTATACTTCCTTTTGGCGATAACCCTTCCCTCCTTACAGGTGTTGACAAGGTCTTACGAAAAGTACCTAAAAACACGGAATGAATTGTATAATCCCTGTGAAATAAGACGGAGTGGTCTCGGTGTTGAAGGCATGATTCTGAAAAGGGGTGTTGTTATCAAGAAATGCAACCCAGAAGGGAAAGTAAGAATTGGAAACGAGATATGGATTGCTGTGGCAAAGGATGAAACAGAGATAAACGTTGGAGAAAACATTATTGTATGTGATGTTAAAGGGATGAAACTTTTTGTAGAAAAAGGGGGAGTTAATGTGCAGCTAGGCAGACCTTTGGGGTCAGGCTTGGAAAATTGAGATATTGGCATTGATAACTGATTTAGGCTTTGGTAATCTCATGCCATGGTACATGCGGGGGCGGTCGGGGAATTATCGATACCGATTAAAGAATTGAGAAAATATTTGAAACAAAGCATATCTCAATTAGTCAAGCTTGACCCCACAGCTTCCGCAGCCTAGTATGCTATTGATTGCTTGCGGCAGGTCTCAGGGCTTTTGAGCAACAGCCCGTTGAGACCTGACCCCTCGTGGACGCACTGTGTATCCCTCATTCGCTGCCCTCCCGGATTAGGACAAAGCAGAAATAAGGTTGACAAAAAGAAAGAAATACTGTATTAAAGTAATATAGTAATACAATAACGAAAAGAGAGGCGCCATGGGAGCAACAGTGAAGGTTAGGGAAAAGTATCAAGTGACGATACCGGAAGAGGTCAGGGGGAAGATACCTTTGAAAGTCGGTGAAAGAGTCGAGGTTACTGCACGAGGGAATGAGATCATTATTCGACCTGTTGTAGAGATACCGAGAGAACAGGCATGGTTCTGGAGTACGGAATGGCAGAAACAGGTGAGTCAATCTATAAAAGACCTTGAAAGAGGGAAAATGAAAGTCTTTAAATCCGTGAAAGAGGCTCGAAAACACTTTGGCGACTAATATCGTTATTCCCGATACTGTCCTGAAAAAGCCGAACGACCTACCTAAAGAAATTAGAATTAAGTTCTGGGAGCAGCTCGAAAGACTCACTACAAATCCATCCCATCCGGGTTTGAGGAATGAAAAGCTCAAAGGAATTGATGCTTGCGGGTTTAGCATAACGATGAACTACAGAGCGACTTATATACGAAGTAAAATGGGGATTATTATAACCGCTATTGGGACCCATAAAGAAGTCCTTGGAGATTAGCTCTTAAGAAATCCCTCTTGTGAATGTCATAACATTCTAATTCAGCCTTCTAAATTTTCCCTTGCTAAAAAAATCCTTTCAACTATAATGGGGGTGGGTTCGGGCCCTACCTTTTTCACCTTCCATTTTTGGATCGGATCGGATGATCCAGGTCCATTTCTTAAGAAAGGAGGAAAAATTATGTGGATCTTGAGGCTAAACATGAGTGACCGGACTTATCGTCTGGAGGAAGTCCCTGAAGCTTACAAGAACCTTGGCGGCCGGGGAATGACGTCCACTATTGTTCATGACGAGGTTCCCCCTCTGTGTCATGCCCTCGGTCCTAACAACAAGCTCGTTTTTGCGCCTGGAATCGTAACGGGCACAGCGGCTCCCACGTCGGCCCGAATCTCTGTGGGCGCCAAGTCCCCGCTCACAGGGGGCATCAAGGAATCCAACGCCGGCTCACCATGGCCGCAATATCTTGCCTGGATGCAGATCAAAGCTCTGGTCGTGGAGGGTCAACCGAAGGAAAAGGGCAAGTACTGGACGGCCTACCTGACGTGGGACGCAGGGGCAGGTAAGCCTAAAGTCGAATTCTTCCCTGCCGACAGGTACAAGGGTCAAGACCTGTATGAGGTCTACCCAAAAGTGTTTAAGCGTTTCGGGAAGAGTGTTGCCATTGCCGGCTTCGGTGTGGCCGCGGAATACGGCTACGCTAACTCAGGTATTGTCTTTAATGACCTCGCCAAGCGTCCGAGTCGTTATTCTGGAAGGGGTGGCTTAGGTGCAGTCATGGCAAGCAAGGGGCTGAAGTTTATTGTGCTGGACAGCCAAGGCGCCCCCAAAGTAAGTATCATTGATAAGACAGTGTTTGACCAGGGTGCCAAGAAGCTGGCCGATGCCTTGCTTACCCATGATGTGACTAAACCCAAAGGCGGCCTGAACACCTATGGCACAGCGGTCTTGATCAATATTCTGAACGAGGCCGGCGGACTGCCCACGCGCAACTTCTCCACTGGCCGATTTGAAGGGGCTGCCAAGATTGCCGGCGAGGCTATTTTTGAGGGGAACAAGAAGCGTTTAGGTAAGGAGCTATATAATCATGCCTGTAGCCCCGGATGCATCATCCAGTGCTCCAACACCTGGTACAAGCCCGATGGCAGTGAGCATACTTCCTGCGTGGAGTATGAGTCCGATTGGGCCCTGGGTGCTGATTGTGGCATTGATAACCTGGACGATATTGCCGAAATGGTCCGATTATGCAATGCCTATGGCCTGGATACGATTGAGACCGGAACTACCCTGGCCGTGGCCATGGACGCTGGCGTGATTCCGTTCGGCGACAGCAAGAAAGCCATTAGGCTGGTCAAAGAAATGGGAAAGGGGACCCCGCTGGGCCGAATTCTCGGCGGCGGTACAGAGTTTACAGGCAAAGCCTATGGCCTATCGCATGTTCCCACCGTGAAAGGGCAGAGCATGCCCGCTTATGAGCCGCGTGCAGTCAAGGGGATTGGTATCACCTATGCGACGACTACGATGGGCGCCGATCATACTGCGGGCTACACGATCGCCCCCGAAATCATGAGCGTCGGTGGAAAGGTGGATCCTCTTAGCCCCGAAGGCAAGGCTGCCCTCAGCCGGGCGTTCCAGGCAACGACTGCGTTTATCGATTCTTCCGGCCACTGTCTGTTCATCGCCTTTGCCATTCTCGACATTCCCAGCGGCTACGAGGGAATGGTCCAGGAATGTAACGGTGTCCTCGGCACCCACTGGGAGCCGGACGACGTCGTCAAGATCGGCTCAGAAATCTTGCGTAAGGAGCGTGCCTTCAACGAGGCGGCTGGGATCGGCAAGGAACGCGACCGCGTGCCCGAGTTCATGAAGTTTGAGCCCCTCCCGCCCCACAACCAAGTCTTTGATGTGCCTGATAGTGTGCTGGATTCTGTCTACGGTGAGTTGTAGAGGAGGGCGTTTCAGCCGGGCAGGGCGGTTTCCGCCCTACCCGGTTTTTAGCTGCCCTTGAAGTAGTTCACTCCCCCCCGCACGAAGGTGCGGGTTCGAAAGGTTAATTCCCGACAGCAATGGTTCGGCAGGGATGCTTCCAAAGCTTTATCAAGCGGATCATTAAGATTTTACGGGCCATATCGTCATCCCGAGCAAGGGGCCTCACAAGAACTTTCATCCCAGGCAGATCGCGTTTAGGAAGTATCTGCCCTGCCTTCGCCGAAGCGGCCACGCGCAGGCAGGTATAAAGCTTTCTCAGCACCCCTGCCAAACCACCGCTATGGGTAGATGAGCTCTTACCTGGGTACCCCGGCCTTCCTGCGCCTATTGTTTATGGACGCAGGACATCGTTCAGTATCCGTGAGGCAGCGATGCAAGTCCGAGTAAAACTTTATGCCTCGTTGAGCCGATATTACGGCAAGGCAGCAGCAGGGGTTCCTTTTGAAATCGACCTGCCCGAAAACGCTACGATCGTTGATCTGGTGGATCGCCTGAAATTGCCCAAGGAAGAAGTGAAGGTGTTTTTTGTCAAGGGGCGCGCCCGTCCTATTGATTGGCCTCTGGAGCCCGGCGATGAGGTAGGCATTTTTCCGTTGATCGGAGGAGGATAGGGTGGCTAGCATTGTTGTGGATGTATGGCTGTACGGCACGCTGTCGCGCTTCGGAGGCGCGAAAGGGAACGGCAGTTTTGCCAACTTACGGATCCGCCTTCCTGAAACAAGCACTGTAGCCAATCTTCTCTCCCGCTTGAAAATGCCCACGCAGCAACGGGGAATCACTTTCATCAACGGGCAGCTGAGTGCCATGCCCGGGCTCCAACCCGATCTAAGCCATATCCTGCACGACGGCGACCGTGTCGCCTTTTTCGACCCTAAGAGTATGTGGCCCTTCCAGTACCGTCACGGTGCGGCATTAACAGACGAGATGGAGCGTGCCCTGGTTTCCGAAAAAGACCACGGCCTTCATCACACGTATACTAAAGAATAGACAATCCGCTACGATGGATCAGATCCCACCAGCCGTCGCGGGGACCGTTGCAGGGACCTGCCGCCAACAGATTTCCCATAAATTGGGAAAGATTCGGGGAAAGTCGTTGACATCATGAGCCGAACCGATTAAAGTGCAGTAGCGAAGAGACCGGCAATACATCCAAGGGTGGTGTGTGTAACTATTTCAAGAGCAACGATAAGATCTTTGCAGCCGTTTTAAGTGAAGCCCAGAATTCCTGCCTCAACAGGAGCAAACCGTTCTTTAGGTACTAAATTAGCGGTATGATTTTAGGAAAAATTAAAGAAGAGCGAAAGGAGAAAAACGATGGATTTCAAGTTATCGGAAAGGGAGGAATTGCTCCGGAAGAGCATGCGCGAATTTGCGGAAAAAGAGATCCCTCCTCGCATGGAGGCCATGGAAGAAACAGGAGAGTTTCCTGTTGAGCTTCTAAAGAAAATGGGAGATGTGGGGATTCTTGGTGTCATTACTCCCCAAGAGTATGGGGGAACCGGAATGGGAAATCTTGCCCGGATTATCATTTTAGAAGAAATGGGGCGCGTCTGTCCCGCGATCCCCATGGCCTTGCAGGTCCATCATATGGCCACCTACGCCTTAACCAAATTTGGCAACGAAGAACAGAAGAAGAAATACTTGCCACCTCTGGCCAAAGGTGAAACGATGGGGGTCATGGCAGTGACCGATCCTTCAGGAGGTTCAGATGTCGCGGGAATAAAAACATCCGCCAAATTGGAAGGAGACGTTTATATTCTTAATGGCAGGAAATGTTTCATCACAAACTCCCATTTCTCAGATTTTTGGGTGGTTGTCGCGCGCACGGGAGAAGGGGGCAGGGGCCTATCGGCTTTTATTGTTGAAAAGAATTTCCCGGGAGCCAAGCCGGGGAGGAAAGAGAATAAGGTTGGGCTCCGTGGAGCCAATACCGGTGAGCTCGTTTTCCAGAACTGCCCGGTCCCGAAGGCTAATCTTTTGGGCCATGAAGGGGAAGGAATGAATATTGCCATCCAGGATATCGTTGAAGCAGGGCGCCCGGGAATGGCAAGTGTGGCCCTTGGAATTCTAAATGCGGTATTAGAGCAGGCGGTTAAGTTTGCTAACGAGCGGTCCCTTTATGGAAAACCGATCAATACCTTACAGGCGATTCAATGGCACATTGCCGACATCTATGCGGATCTTGAAATTTCCCGACTTTTGGTTTACCGGGTCGGCTGGATGCGAGATAACAACATACGGTGTGATACGGAGTCAGCCCTTGCGAAGCAATTTGCGTGTGAAGCGGCTGCGCGATCGGCCCGAAAAGCGATCGAGATTCATGGCTCTTATGGTGTCATGAAAGAGTATCCGGTTCAAAGACTGCTGAGAGATGCGTTAGTGACGATTCCGGCTGGAGGAACTGGAGAGATTGCCAAACTTGTGATGGCTCGACACGCCTTGAATATGTTCAAGTAACCCCCGTTAGAAATTCGAGCGGAGCATTATTTCTCACAGGGTAAAAGAGGTGAGGATGCGAATCATTGTCTGTTTAAAACCCGTTCCGGATCCCAAGCACTGGAGTCGCCTGGCTTTGGATCCCAAGACCGGGACCCTCATACGGGGGGGAATTCCGAGCATCGTTAACCCCTTGGACAGAAAGGCGCTTGAAGCGGCATTGCAACTGAGAGAAAAGGAAGGTGGAGAAGTGATCACCCTGAGTATGGCGCCACCTTCTGCGATGCCCGTATTACGCGAGGGATTGGCGATGGGGGCTGACCTTTCAATCTTCTTGACGGATTTGGCCTTTGCCGGTTCGGATGCCCTGGCTACTTCTTACATCATGGGGACGGCCATAAGAAAATTGGCCCGTTATGATTTGATTCTTTGTGGGGATCAGACGCTGGACGGCAGCACGAGCCTGGTCAGCGCTCAAATTGCCGAGTTCTTGGGTATTCCCAACCTGATGCATGTGAGTGCGATCGAAGTCCAAAAGAGTGGCGTATTCCATGTTCGGTCACGAATCGAGCATGGTTCTATGCTTGTTGAGATGAAGGCCCCACTGGTTCTTTCCGTTGCCAAAGAGATTAACGAACCCAGGTATATTACCTTAATGAACATCCTGGAGGGAGAAAAAAAAGAAATTCGAGTCTGGTCTTCTAAAGATCTCTCTTTGAGCGAGCCGTGGGTAGGGTTAAAGGGTTCTCCAAGTCAAATGGCCGATCTATTCATCCGCGAGGCGAAGAGAAAAGGGGAGATTCTTCAGGGCGACCCTTCTGAAATGACAAAGACCTTGGCAGACCGCCTTCATCGCATGGGATATTGTTAGGCAATGGCAGTGAACCAAAGGGTGAAGAGCGAGATTTGGGTTTTCGCCGAGCAAAGGCAGGGCGAGCTGGTTGACGTTGGGCTAGAATTGTTAGGAAAAGCCCTTGAACTGGCTCATCCAGCAGGCTGGAAGGTCGCCTCGGTTCTTGTCGGTCACGCTTCAGAAAAAGCATTGTGTGAACAACTCTTGTCTTTCGGTGCGGACGAAGTCATTGTTGCGGATCACCCCCTGTTACGTTCCTACTGCAGTCAATCCTATGCCAAAATCCTCGGAAAATTGATTCGGGAATATGATCCCAAAGTATTTCTCTTGGGCGCAACAGCCATGGGTTCGGATTTGGGGGCTCGATTGGCCGTAAGGTTAAGAACCGGGCTCTCTGCTCATTGCATTGGGCTTGAGCTATCTCCAGAGAAGAAACTCCTCGCTGTTGTCCCAGGCTGGGGCGGAAATGTCCTAGCAAGGATTTATTCTCCCCATACTCAACCTCAGATGGCAACGGTCATGCCCGGGGTCTTTAACATGCCGCAAGAAAAGGAAGCCACAGGACGGATTGTACCGGTGGATGTTGACCTTAACCCAGAGGATGTGACTTATAAAATCTTGGAGGTAAAAAGGGAGGCAGGGCAAGAACACGCCTTGGAGAAGGCAGAGGTCATTATCGCCGGAGGTTGGGGGATCGGGAGTCGAGAGGATTGGCAATCGGTGGAGGACTTAGCAAGCGCTTTGCATGGGATGGTTGGAGCAACACGGCCTCCAGTGGATGAAGGTTGGGCGAAAGAGAACCAGATGATCGGCCAGAGTGGGAGGACGGTTCATCCAAAGCTCTATATTGGAATTGGAATTTCCGGAGAGATGCACCACATGGTAGGTATTCAGAATGCGGATTTTATCATTGCAGTGAATCGTGATCCTGAAGCAGACATCTTTAAGATGTGCGATTTGGGGGTAGTGGGAGACTTCAAGGAGATCCTACCCGGCCTAATTGAGGAGATCAGGGAAAAGCTTCAAAAATGAGATGGCGTACGTCATTATAAAAATGTGTGAGCCTGGCTAAGCGCGTTGTTTTCTCCTTCTTCCTCTGTTTCTGACCATCTTCTACCATTCTATCTACCTTATTACCCTTCTGTGCCTATAAATGATTTTTACAGAGAGTCCGTAAATGATCCTTGCGCAACATGGATTCCTCTTTGAGTTGTGGATTTGCTTTACAAATAATGAATTATAGGATAAACAATAACAAAAAGGAGGGGACGCGTGTGGAATTAATGGAAGTGATAAAAGGTAGAAGGAGCATACGGAAATACAGGCCGGATCCTGTTCCTGATGAGGTGCTCCAGAAGGTATTTGAAGGAGTGAGATGGGCTCCTTCCTGGGCCAATACCCAATGCTGGGAAGTCATTGTCGTAAAGGATGCGAAGGTTAAATCTGAATTGGCAACGACACTTAATAAGATGAACCCGGCACTCTCCTCAATGACCGGTGCACCGGTTGTTCTTGCGCTGTGTGGAAAGAAGGGCGTCTCAGGTCTTCATAAAAGTCGGACGTTCACTGTAGAAGGTGACTGGTTGTTGTTCGATACGGGAATTGCCATACAGAATCTTTGTTTGACCGCCTATTCTCTGGGTTTAGGCACGGTGATTATAGGATCGTTCGATCATAAAAAGGCGCAGGAAATTTTGGGAGTTCCTCAGAACGTCGAAGTGGTGGCCATGACCCCCCTCGGGTACCCGGCGGCTGAAGGGATGACGCCGAAGAGGAAAGAAATTTCCGAGTTTGTTTTTCAGGAAAAATATCGTGGATAAAGACGAGGCAATGTCAAATACCAAAGGACAAAGTTCAAAGGAAGCCCAAAGGCTAAATGACCCAGAAAGGAAGACTTTTGGCATTTAGGTTTACGGCTTTCGTCAACTGCAGAAGTATTTTTTTCAATTTGATGGAGGTGGAAAAGAGGGGATGACAAAGGAAGAGGTTCTTCAATCCCTTGTGGTCCAGACGGAGTCGAAACTGGTGATGGTGGTAATGGACGGGATCGGTGGACTGCCCGTCCGGGGGAAAACAGAATTGGAAGCTGCGCGAACTCCCAACCTCGATCGACTCACTCCCAAAGCCGTCGGCGGGCTGATCGATCCTATTTCCTATGGAATCACCCCGGGGAGCGGTCCCTCCCATCTGGCGCTCTTCGGTTATGACCCGTTTCGATACGAGATCGGAAGAGGGGTGATGGAGGCTTTGGGGATCGATGTTGTCCTGACGAAGGACGATTTGGCAGCCAGAGGCAATTTTGCAACCATTGACGAAAAAGGAATCATTGTCGATCGTAGAGCGGGAAGGATTCCGACTGAAAAGAACAGAGAGGTTTGTGCGTTCCTCGGGAACGAAATCAAAGAGGTCGAAGGAGTTCGTATTTCTATCTATCCTGGAAAGGAGCATCGGTTCGTCCTCGTGTTTCGGGGCGAGGGGCTGAGGGATGATTTGACCGATGCCGATCCGCAGAAGGACGGGCTCAAGGCGAAAGGAACAGAAGGGCTTTCTCAGGAGGCGCGAAGGACAGCTGAGATCGTCAACCTTTATTTGAAGCGGGCCACTGAAGCGCTCCGGTCATTTCATCCGGCCAACACGATCCTGCTCAGAGGGTTTTCAAAGATTCCGCATATCCCGACGATGTCGGAAAAGTTTAAGCTCCGGCCTGCTGCCATTGCAACCTACCCCATGTACCGTGGGCTTGCGAGGCTGGTCGGCATGGAGGTTTTAAAAACAGGAGAAACCCTACATGAGGAAGCAGAGACCCTGAAGAAAGATTTTGATCGCTATGACTTCTTTTATATCCATTTCAAAAAACCGGATATGGCAGGTGAAGACGGAAATTTTAGGATGAAGGTGAAGGCCGTTGAAGAGATAGACCGGGTCCTTCCCTCCATTTTCAAGCTCAAACCGGATGTCCTCGTCATCACGGGAGATCATTCGACGCCTGCTGTCTTGAAGTCCCACAGTTGGCATCCCAACCCTATCCTTCTCTTTTCAAAATATGTCCGGCCCGACGGCCTCCGGCGCTTTACGGAAAGACATTGCCAGAGAGGACAGCTGAGCAGGTTTCCGGCCACGGAAGTCATTCCCTTGATGTTGGCTAACGGGCTGAAAATGAAGAAATTCGGAGCCTAAGCGTTAAAATTCCAAGCACCAAATTCCAAATCCCAATTGTCAAACAAATCCCAATTCCCAATGACCAAAACAGAAATTGACACAAGAGCTATCCTTATTTAGAATTTTGGTCATTGAAATTTGTTTGGAGCTTGGAATTTGATCATTGGGATTTAATTCATTCAGGACATCTTTAATAAACCAGTGATTGCAGAGACGAATATCTTGTGAAAGCGCACAAATATCTCTACGGTCCGGTTCCTTCGAGAAGATTGGGAAGGTCGCTCGGGATTGACCTCGTTCCCCATAAGATCTGTACCTACGACTGCATCTACTGCCAGATCGGAAACACGACAGAAAAAACCCTGGTGAGAAAAGAATATGCTCCTGTGAAGGAAATTCTGGAAGAAGTAAGGAGCTTTCTCAAGGAAGGGAGTTCTTCCGTTGATCATCTCTCCCTTTCCGGCTCCGGAGAGCCGACCCTTCATTCTCAAATCCGTTCGGTCATCGAAGGGATTAAAGCCCTCACCTCCATCCCAATTGCTGTGATCACAAACGGCTCTCTACTCTATGACAAAGAGGTCCGGCAGGATCTTCTTCGTGCCGATATTGTGCTCCCTTCGTTAGACGCCGTATCGGCAGAAGTTTTCATGAAGATCAATCGGCCTCATCCAGGGATATCCGTAGAAAAGGTGATCGAGGGATTGGTTGAATTCAGAAAGGCCTTCAAAGGTCAGATTTGGTTGGAGATATTATTCTGTAAAGGTGTCAACGATTCCAAGGAAGAGCTTGTTAGAATGAAGAAAGTGATTGATCGAATTCAGCCTGATCTCATCCATCTGAACACAGTGGTTCGACCTCCCTCTGAAAAATTGGCAGTTCCTTTGAATCAAAAGGAAATGGAAGAGATTAAGGCATTCTTCGGCAAGAGCGCTTCGATCATCTCCGAATTTGACCGTCATCCACCCATGGTCTCGGAAAGGGATATCAATCAGGAGATATTGGAGATTCTGAAAAGAAGACCACTTTCTGCGTCTGACCTCTCCAAAGGGATGGGAATCTCAAAGGATGAACTGGACAGATACATCAAACCCTTGGTGGAGGAGGGCAAGATCCAATCCCGTCTATTTGGAGATTCAATTTATTATGAAATAAAGTGAACCCCGTTAGAAATTCCCGCGGGACATGAAAGCTCACTGGAATTATTCTGGAACGCAATCCCGCCGCAGGCAGGAGTGCAGAGCAGCCGGTGGTAATTTCTAACGGGGTGAACCTTTTCTAATCCCCTTTTCTTCTCTCCTGAAGATGTGAAAAAATTGTTTCTCCCTTGTCCTCGGCCCTTTCAGAATGGCTCTCCCTCCGAACTTTAGAATGCGTGGCATCATAGGTGCGCAACCATTTATGGCAGTAACCCTATGAAGGTATTACGGTTAGACTTTTAAGGTTATTTGTAAGAGGTTCCGCTCTAAAGTTCTCCAGGAGAGCCATCCTTGCGGGCGTGGTCCTATCTTTATTGGTTTCTTGATTTTTTTCACTTTCCCTTAACTTAGGGGGATAGAAGGGGGTTAGAAAGGGGGCTGTTCGAATAAACCCGTAGCGGTATCTTTCTCACGGTCTTCTCAGCAAGAAGACGAAATCCGTTTGCCCGAAGATTGGCGTGGAGCTGTTCATCACCCGGGAAGGAAGCAATGACAAGGATCGTCCCTGAGGACGCCTCGAATTTTCTCTGCATCAGGTCCGTTCTGCTACACAGAGGTACAATCTTTCCGAGGTAGAAGACCGCTGCGCCCTGAAAAGATTCCGAACCGCCGCAGAGATAGATAGGACCATGAGCCTGTTGATTCCTGACGACATCAAAGACCGGACGGAAGCTATCGTTTTTTTCAGATGAAGGAAGGATAGCAAAATTGACGGCGATGTACGCGAAGAAAAGGATGGCCATTCCATAGATCTCAAGGCGCTTTACCTTCGGGAATTTCCCGCAAAGGCGCGTCCAGGCAAAGGCCGCCAATAAAGCGGCAGGAGGATAAAGGGGCGCGATGTAGAGGGTCCGTTTGGCTGAGGCTATCGAAAGTCCGACAAAAACGGTCAAGAACCAGACCAGTGCAAAAAGAGCGAGAAGATCGGGCGACGAAGATTTCTCGGGTCTTGAATTCCTTCGCCGATACCAGAGCCAAACCAGCGGCAAGGGGGTCCAGGGCAACGTGTTGAGGAGAACAGGAATAAAATAGAAGTAGAACGGCTCTGAATGCTCAGCCGAGGGGGAGAGAAATCGCCACACGCTTTGCCGGACCACCTCTTTGATTAAATCAGGTCCTTCGAGCCACCATACCCCTCCTATCCACAGGGCGATCGGCAGAAGAAAGAGAAATATCCCCCGGCCAAGATAGAGCCTTCGGATGGCTCCAAAATCCCTTCTCACGACCAAAAAGAGAAGTGCCGTGGCCGCGGGAATGGCGATGCCGATCAATCCCTTGGAGAGAAAGCCTCCAGCCATGGCCAGGTAGAAGATCGCCAAAAAACGGAACCGCCTGGAAGAGGCTTGGTAACCGGCAGCAAAGCCGTACAGGCTGAGGACCGTGAAGAAAAGAAGCATCGGATCGACCAGACACCGCCGATGGAGTATGGAAAACCCGGACATCGTGGCGAGGATAAATCCGGCAATAAGACCCGCGCGCTCATTCGCCAATACCTTTCCGATCAAAAAAGTGAGAAGAACGGTTGCCGCTCCTAAGAGTGCTATGGGAAGGACGGCAAGGAAGTCAGGTGGATTATTGCTCGTTGACAGGAACAGGGCAATCGGCACATATCCGAGTGAAGGGTATTCGAGAAAATTCTGGCCGTTGAGCTTCGGGATGAAGTAGTTGCCGGTGAAGGCCATCTCCCGGGCGATCCCGGCCACTCTTGCTGTGTCATGAATCGAAGGCTCACAGTTTAAAATAGAGATGGTTCCGAGAGACAGCGAGAAAATGAGAAGAAACAGCCAAGCAGGCCACTTGTGTTTTTTTCCTCTTTCTGGAGGCGACTCCAGGATATCAAAATCTGGATGGCTTGTTTCGGGAGTTATCGCTGCGTTCATTTGGTTCTTTAAATGCACGTGCTAAATTTCATTTGTACAGGGTCAGTATAGGATAAGAGAGGAAGGACTGTCAACGCACGGGAGCCTTTCGAGAAACCATAATCAAAATGGTAGGCACAGGTTTTTAGCCTGCGGGTTTTCCCCTACGCCAGCGACGATAATAGGAATCCGAGGCAGATCATGGCGATGCCCATGTAGCGTAAGAGTGGAACAGGTTCAAGGAAGACAAAACGGGCCGAGAGCATGACCAGAACAAATACGAGAGAGGCAAAGGGGTAGACAAAACTTAAACTCGTCTTGGAGAGGGCGACGAGCCAAAGGATTGTGCTGATGACATAGAAGACCAATCCGGAAAAAACGAAGGGATTCAATACCAGTCGAAATAGGTCACCTATCACAGACTCCTTCAGGGTTATTTCTCCCGTCGCAAAAACGCCCTTCTTGAAGCATATCTGCCCTATGGTGGCTGAACATACGGAGATCAAGAGCAACCAGACTGGCTTCATTTGTTTCTCCTTTTTTTATGGTGACTTATGACAGCTCGAAGAATCCGATCTACGACCTGATTCTTAACCCACTTTTAATGAGATCGTCAAGCTGATCACAGTCTCCTGGACATCAATGATTAAAACGTCATGTTTACCGTTTGACGGATAAGTGGCTACGTATTATATACCTCTTATATTTAGGAAAGGGGATGCTTATTTTTCCCTTCGATTGAGCTCTGCATCCGATCAGCGAGATTTACGGCAAGTCGGGGCGAGTTCAGCATTCACCGCGTAATGATTCTCTTTAGGAAATCCAATTTCTATTTCCTATAGGTTAAGAAATCTTAAACTGAATTTAATACCCGTTTAATCTTTGTTTTATAGATTTTTTTCACATCCGTAAGCGGGACTGGGACTTAAAGACAAGGAGATCTCTACCTGAAATGAAGCATGGCCTAAAATTACAATTTTCCCCGTCAAAAAGCACTCCGTCTCAGGAAGTGGCAAATTTGACTGAGGTTCAAAAACGGACCTGGACAAAGGGGAAAATTTTTTTCCTCCTCCTCCTCCCCCTATTTCTCTACATCTCCCTGTTACCTGTGATGCCCTTGATGGAGCCAGATGAAGCCCGCTATAGTGATATCGCCAGTCTCATGAACCGCACAGGAGATTATGTGACTCCCCGTTTAAATCATGTGGTTTACCTTGAGAAACCCCCGCTCTGCTACTGGGCAACGGCACTGTTATTTAAGATCTTCGGAGAGAATGAGTTCTCCTCACGATTGTTTGTCGCCCTTTGCGCCTGGGGATCTATCTTCCTCGTTTATCGTATCGGGACTTTTTTTCATGACCCGAAGACCGGTCTCTATTCAGCAGGGGTCTTGAGCACGTTTCTCTTTTCTTCTTTCCTCGGGAGAATCAATATCCTGGATACACCTCTGGCCTTCTTTGTGTGCCTCGCCATCTGGGCGGGATATCGCTTCTTTGCTGAAGACCACCAGAGGAAAGGCTGGCTCTATCTTCTTTACTTAAGCAGCGCACTTGCCTTTCTGGCGAAGGGATTGATCGGCATTGTCTTCCCGTTTGCCATCACGATCCTATGGCTTTTCGTTTCGAAGAGATGGCGTGATGTGTTCAAGCTCTTTTCGCCGGTTGGAATCATCATCTTTCTTCTCGTTTCATGTCCCTGGATCATTCTGGTTCAACAGGCCAATAAAGACTTCTTATGGTTTTTCTTCGTTCGAGAGCATTTTCTGAGATATACCACAACGCTTCATGCTCGGGAGCAAACCATTTTGTTCTATGTTCCAGTCGTCATCATTGGAACCTTGCCGTGGTCTGCGTTTTTATTGAAAGCGGCAAGGGAGGGGTTAGAAAAGAGAACCCCTCTCTTCCAGGCCGCAGAAAAACAGTTCCTGCTGATATGGATCTTCTTTATTTTCATCTTCTTCACTTTTTCTTCATCTAAAATGATTCCCTACATTGCCCCCATCTTTTTACCTATCGCCGTTTTTTGGGGTCATCTTTTCAGATCGTATGAAGATCGGAGTACCCCCCTGGGGAAAGGCGGCGGCAGAAGGTTTTTGTATGATCTGCCGATTATTTTGCAGTCCCTCCTGTTCATTACCATACTCATTTTGCCGCCCTTCGCAAAGGGGTTGAAACTTGGCACAGAACTTGGTATAAATTGGGCCAGCATCCCTTTCGAAAATTGGTGGTGGTTGATCGTATTGCCCATTCTATTCCAGGTGATGATGATGTTCCTCCCCGGTTTGGTTAAACGGAAATGCAGAAAGGGCTGGTTTTTTACGGCCAGCCTCCTTTCCGCGCTTTTCTTGGGATCCTTGGTTTTTCCTGTTGCTCATTTTCTTACTCCCTTCAAATCTGCCTACCCTGTTTCGCAGGCTATCCGTGCGCTGCTTCCTCCGAATCAGGAGCTGTTTCAATTCGGGACTTCCCTTTATGGAATTGATTTCTATAATAAGATCAGAACGCCTCTGATCCATGCCGGTGGAGAGCTGCAATTTGGTTTGGATAAACTGCTTCCTGAGGAGAGATCCCGGTATCAGCTGTCCCCAGAAGCGTTTTTTAGACGTTGTCAGGAAGACAGGGTCATGTATTGTGTCACGCGATATCAAAAAAATCTGGAGGCGTTGAAAAGGAGGGTCCCTACTCTGGAGATCCTTTGGGACAATGGAGAATTTTTTCTTCTACGCTTGCAATGTTGAACCCGCCTCGGGATGGGGATGATGTCTTATGGAGATCAGGAAAGATTTTCTGCCTTTGAGCCGACCATCGATCGGTGCAAGGGAAATCGAGGGAGTTGTTTCTTGTTTGAAGTCCGGCTGGATCACCACAGGCCCCCTCTGCAAGGCATTTGAGGACAAATTCTGTAAACTCACAGGCGCGTCGTATGCGCTTTCCCTTTCCTCCGGCACAGCGGGTATGCACCTGATGTTGCTGAGCCTGGGCATAAAGCGAGGGGATGAGGTTATTACCCCGTCCATGACGTTTGCTTCCACGCTGAATATGATCACCCTCTTGGGAGCGAAGCCGGTTTTTGTCGATGTCCATTACGACACATTGAATATCAATGTTGATCTCATCGAGGGAAAGATTACAAAGAAGACAAAGGCCATCGTCCCTGTCCATTTCGCAGGGGCCCCGGTGGACATGGATAGGATTCTGGGGCTTGCCAAAAAGAATGACCTCCCCGTCATGGAAGACGCAGCGCACGGCCTTGGTGCTTATTATAAAGGCGTCCATGCAGGAGGATGGGGTCAGACGGCGATCTTCTCCTTCCATCCGATTAAGAACATAACGACGGGCGAAGGAGGCATGATCACCCATAGTGATGATCGCCTTGAGAGTCGATTGAAACTTCTCCGATTTCATGGTATAGAACGGGACGCATGGAAACGATACGGCAAGGGAGGCAACCCGGAATACGATATTAAGACACCGGGATTCAAGTATAATCTAACCGATATCCAGGCAGCACTGGGTCTTGCTCAACTTTCAAGGCTGGAGGAACTCAATAGCCATAGAACCCGACTGGCTGATCTGTACAGAAAGGGTTTGGAAGGGGTGAGCGGTTTGGATTTACCGGGGGTCCCTCACTATCCGCACACGCATGCCTGGCACCTCTTTATCATAAAAGTTGCCTCCATGGAGCGGGAACGCTTCATGCAGGAATTGTCCAGGTACAATATTGGATACGGAATTCATTTTCCTGCAGCGCATCGCCTAAATTATATCCAGAAACGGTATAAGATCAAAAAGGGAGAGTTAAAAGAAACAGAGCGGGCTAACAACAGATTGGTATCCCTGCCTTTGTTTCCTGACATGAAGGAAGGGGATGTTTCTTATGTGTGCGGGGCCGTTCGGGAGATTTTAAAGAATGGATAGCGAGACGATGGTTTCTGTGGTTATTCCAGTCTATAACGAGGAGGCAAACCTGCCCCACCTGTTTGAACGACTCAGGTCTGCCATGGAAAAGACGGGAAAGCGTTATGAAATTATTTTCGTGGATGACGGGAGCAGGGATAACACCCTTTCGATCTTGAAAAGTTTCTTGACCAACCCTGGAGTCAAGGTGGTAGAACTGACGAGGAACTATGGACAGCATGCAGCCATTTTTTCGGGGTTTTCTGTGGTTCGCGGCGACATCGTCATCACTTTGGACGCCGACCTTCAAAATCCTCCAGAGGAAATTCCAAACCTTATGAGGGTGATGGAAGAGGGGGACTACGATGTCGTGGGTACGATCCGAAGGGAGCGAAAGGATTCCTTCCTCAGGACGATCCCCTCCCGCATGATCAACGTGATCACACGGAAGATCACCAAGGTGAATATGTCAGACTGGGGTTGTATGCTGCGGGCCTACCGGAGAAGTATTGTGGAACGGATGGTGAATTGTCATGAACACTCCACCTTCATTCCGGCACTGGCGACCTATTTCGCAAAAAAGGTGACAGAGATCGAGGTGGTTCACGAAGCGAGGCATGGCGGAGAATCTCATTACTCTCTACGAAAGCTCATCAATCTCCAGTTTGACCTGGTCTCGTCGTTCTCCGATTTTCCGTTGAAGTTTATCATGTATGCGGGTATCGCTATGGCGTTCTTGGGAATCTCCTTGGGTGTCGTTTTGGGGATTGCCCGGATTGTCTACGGCGCAGAATGGGCTGCTGAAGGTGTTTTCACACTTTTTTCTATCCTGTTTGCTTTCGTGGGCTTTCAGTTTTTCGCCCTGGGGGTGATGGGCGAATATATCGGCCGAATATACAGGGAGGTCAGGAAAAGGCCGGAGTACACGATTGAGAGGATTTATCCCACGGATGAAGGCCGTCGTATTTGCGTATCATAATGTTGGGATCGTTGGCCTGGAGGCCTTGGTGCGGGAAAAATTCAACATTCGGGCGATTTTTTCCCATCGCGATGATCCTAACGAGAATGTTTGGTTTGGCTCGGTGGCCGATTGGGGAAAGAAAAAAAGGATTCCCGTGTTTTGTCCTGAGAATGTCAATACACCTGAATGGATCGAAAGGATCCGTAACCTCTCGCCCGAAGTTATTTTTTCATTCTATTACCGAAATCTTTTGAGCAAAGATATCTTGATGATTCCCTCCGTAGGCTCCTTTAATCTCCACGGATCCTTGCTCCCGGCCTATCGGGGCCGGTCTCCGGTCAATTGGGTTCTCGTGAACGGGGAACAGCGAACGGGCGTCACCCTGCATCACATCATCGAAGCGCCCGATGCGGGAGATATTGTGGGACAGAAAGAAGTGCCCATCGCATTTGAAGATACGGCCTATACGCTTTATCAAAAACTTTGTGTCAAGGCAGGGGAACTTCTTGGGGAGATTCTTCCCCTCATCCAGAAGGGAACAGCGCCACGGGTGGCGCAAAACTTAAAGCAGGGGAGCTATTATGGAGGACGGAAGCCTGAGGACGGAAAGATAGACTGGAGCTGGCCGGTCATGCGAATTTACAATTTGATAAGAGCCGTCACCGAGCCTTATCCCGGAGCCTTCACCCATCTTCCCGAAGGTCAAAAGTTGTTCGTCTGGTGGGGTCTTCCCGAAAAGGGCAGCATTGCGAACGGCCCTGCAGGGGCCTTGGAGTTTGAAAAGGATGATGTCTATGTAAGGGCATCAGATGGAAGATTGAAACTGGTGGACATCGAAGTAAAGGGGAGAATGAGGGGCCGGGAGATTTTCGAATTTTTTAAGAAACGGGAGGGAGCCATCTTAAAATGAAGATATTGGTACTGGGCGTCAATGGCTTTATCGGGCATCATTTGACCCAGCGTATACTCGATAGGACGGATTGGAGTGTGTATGGTATGGACCTCGGCTCCGACAGGCTGGGCAGAGTCCTCAACAACCCTCAGTTCCACTTCATCGAGGGGGATATTTCGATCAATTGGGAATGGATCGAGTATCACGTCAAGAAATGTGACATCGTCATCCCCTTGGTAGCGATCGCCACGCCGAAGCTCTATCTGACCCATCCGCTGGAGGTCTTCCAGTTGGATTTCGAGATGAACCTCAACATCGTGAAACAGTGTGTGAAGTATGGAAAAAGGGTTGTTTTCCCTTCCACCTCGGAAGTCTATGGGGCCTGCCCGGATCCTGAATTCAAAGAAGATGAATCTTTTCTCGTCCTCGGGCCCATCCATAAAGAACGATGGATTTATGCATGCTGCAAGCAGCTTCTCGACCGAGTGATTTATGCTTACGGGACCCGGGGATGTTTGGAGTTTACGTTGTTCAGACCCTTCAACTGGATCGGCCCGAGATTGGATTCTTTGGATGCCGCGAAGGAGGGGAGCTCCAGGGTAGTGACACAGTTCATCGCGGAGCTGCTAATGAAGAGGCCGCTGTCCCTGGTGGATGGCGGCCATCAAAAGCGATGTTTTACGCATGTGGACGACGGAATCGACGCCCTGATGAAGATCCTGGAAAACAAGAACGGTTGCTGTCAGAACCAGATCATCAATGTCGGCAACCCCGATAACGAATGCTCCATAAAAGAACTTGCCTCTCTTTTGAAACGAATCTTTATGTCCCATCCTAAACACAAAGGCGACAAAGTTTTTTCCGAAATCGTTGAAGCGTCTTCAGACTCATATTATGGGAAAGGCTACCAGGACATTTACACCCGAAAACCTGATATCGAAAAGGCCAGAAAGCTTCTTGGATGGACACCCAAGATCGGCCTTGAAGAGTCGCTTAAAAATACGCTCGATGCTTTCTTAGAAGAAAATGAAGACGCGGTCGGAGGCAACGAATAGAAAAAACGTTTTGGGCCTTAAGATTGATGTCGATACCTATATCGGCATGAAGCGAGGTGTTCCTCGGATCCTTTCCGTTTTAAGCCGTTTCGGTATTCAAGCCACGTTTTATCTCAGCATGGGACCGGATGCCTCAGGAAGGGCCATCCTTCAACTGCTAAAAAACCCGCGCTTTCTCAAAAAAATGTTAAAGACGAACGCAGGCCGCCTCTATGGGATGAAGACAGCCTTGTACGGCACGCTGCTCCCCTCACCCATGATTGCGCTTTCTTTTCCGGACCTCGTTGAGCAAATTGTTGAAGCGGGGCACGAAGTGGAGTTTCATGCTTGGGATCACAGGCGGTGGCAAGACGAACTTCATAAACGCTCCGATGAATGGATCGAGGACTGGTTCGAGAAGGGGGTCAGCGCTTATCGGAAAATGGTGCATCAGGAGCCTTCTTCTTTCGGAGCTCCTGCTTGGCTAATCGACGGCAGGGTGTTGAAGATTTTAGGGAGATATGATTTCCGTTACCTAAGCTGTACACGCGCCAAGGAACCTTTTATTCATGAAATATCGGGTCTGATGGAAATTCCGTCGAACCTTCCTTGTTTGGAAGAAATCGGTGTGCCCCAGGGTGTTTCAAGGATTCTTCAAAATCTGAAGGACGGAGGGATTCACGTCCTCCCCGTCCATGCTGAGGTGGAAGGCGGAATCTGGAGCAAATATTTCGTGGAAATCTGTGAAGCGGTTCGTGGCATGGATTTGGAGATTCTGTCTCTCTCGAAAATCAGAGAACTCCTGCTGTCTGAGAACCTCCCCGTGAGAAAATACCGTATGGAACTTCTGCCCGGGCGCTCCGCCCCCTGCGCCGTATAGGGAAGGTAGGTATTATATGCCTCTTAGAGGTTGGAAGGTTCTGGCGGATACCTGCACGTTTAGAGGAGAAAGACAATATCCGATTGCGGCTTATTCCGAATTCATGCCGCCAGTCCGTTTAGGATGCGGACCCTATTGTGGAAAGATGGATGGTTTTTTCTGCGAAGAGGATCCGCTGGGGTTTGCGGTGACGGAGTTTGAAGAGGTCTTTGAACTGCGTCCCGGGTTGGAAAATATTGCTCACCAGGTACTGGGCGCATTGCAGCATATGGTCTGTGGGGAACTTGCTGAACGCCTTTCCAAAAACAAACTGGTCAACAATCCATACTGGTCTCCTGAACTGGCCAGACAGGTGGGAGCGTTGAGGCACGAACGTTTCGTCATTATCCTGCCTCTTGCCTTATCACTCACCCAGGACGACAAAGGGCGGAAGCGCTGGACTTTTTTCGGCGGAAGTGAACAAGGGCCTCTTCGCCCGTTTTGGAAGAGTTTCTTCACATCTCCTGGCAAAGAGATTTCTCCGGAAAGAGCCATGGGTTTCATACGGACCCTTCTGAGCTCAGCCTATGGTGAACCTTCTGAGAAACTGGTTGATCTCCAGCGGGTTGGCTTTCGCATTTTTGCCGAGGATGGAGATCCACACAAAACTCTCCGGCCGGTCTGGACATCGCCGTTCATTTGGACTCGGGGGATGTCTCTTCAAGGGGTAAAGTACCTCCTGAACTTCGAGCCTTTCGAAAGCCTTCCCGGGGCGGTGAAAAAAGCCTACTTCGCTGGAGAACTCCACTTGGTGCCATTCCCGGGCAGCCTCCTTTTTTGGGGTGTCCCAGGTTATCTGCAACTGCAGCGTGAATTATCGATGGCCAACCAGATTCCTCTATTACATCTTGCGGAGCGCCATGAGGCTCCTTATGGCATCCGCGTGCCTCAATCCGGCTGGATACACGTACCACGGCCCGACCATCCTTCGCCTCATGAAGATTTCGGTCCGATAAGAAACACCTTCAAGCGAACGCATCGCTGGACGAGAGTCCATCGTTACGAAGATGAACTTTCGATTCCCGGTCCGCTGGATCACATCGTCCACGTGCTTTTCAGCACGGCTCCAAACGACCTGGACTTGTATGGAAAACCCATGGCCCGAAACAGCCAGATCTGGACTCAGGATCACCGCCTATTGCTCGATGGTCCGAACGCCACTCAAAAGGAGATTCAGGCAGCCTTTGAGTCGATCAAGCAAGGAGGTTTATTCGGATACCGCTTCCAATACCCCCCGATCTTTGTAGGGTCATACCAGACTTACTGGCACCGTCCCCTCATCGCATACCCTTCAGCAGATACGGGGAAGCCTGTTGTCTTACCAGATGTCCTCCATGGATATCTTACAGCCTACGATGCGAAACAGCCTGACCTCAATCGCCCTATCGAACTGTGGCCCCGGCTTTACGAGAGAAGCATGCATCTGGCAGCTATAGAACTTTTCAAAGATAAACCACACCAGCACAAGACGATTACGAGGGCCCTGAATCTCCTTTCCGCCCAAGAACTTCTCGGCGAGGAGAAGCTTCCTCGTTCTTTTACACGACAGATCCTGATGTTACCAGAGAACAAGACTCTCGATGAATGGCTGGAATCCTTGCCTGAGTTTGCAAGTGATAACGAACGGGGTAAGTGGTTCGTCAGTCAGATGAAAGATATGATTGAGGTAAAAGAGCGAGCACTCCCGTCCTCTAAGGGGAAACGCTTGCCGGCTTCATTGACCTTTCGCCGCAGTGCACTTCGTTCTTTTGAAGTTCAATACTGGAAGGATATTGTCTACCTCTCGACCGGAAAATACATAAACAAAACCAATTCTGACTGCATTCTTGATGCTGTGACTCAAAAGAGACTTAAGCATCATCATCGAGACTTGGAAGCCCTCGGTGATTATCTGCTTGGCTACTACAGACGGGTCGTAGCGAGCCGCGGAATGCGAGGCAGGGCCCTTGTCGGTGACCTCCCGTTTCAATGGAAAACCGATTTTGACTTTGACTGGTGGGGAGGCTGGGTGAAAAACCAGGACGGGAAGACTGAGGAGCGTAACCTCATGGTGATGATTCCAGGACGTAACCGACAAAGAGCCGTCATAATGGCAGATCATTATGACACGGCTTACATGGAGGACATCTATTACAAGGATCAAGGAGGTTCAGGCGCCCGCCTTGCCTCATCCGGAGCTGATGATAACCACTCGGCAACCGCTGCCTTGATGAGGGCAGCACCTATTTTTTGTGACCTGAGCCTAGATGAGAAACTTGGTTGTGATATCTGGCTTATTCATTTGACTGGAGAGGAATTTCCCTCTGATTGCCTCGGATCACGCCATCTCTGCCAACAGCTTGTAGAGGGAAGATTGAAATTACGCCTGGCAAACGGTGAAGCGCGCGATCTCTCGAAGGTTCAAATTCAGGGTGTCTATGTGCTGGACATGGTTGCGCACAACAACGACAGCAACCGAGATAAATTTCAGATATCGCCGGGAACGGGGGCTGAGGCGATGTGGTTAGCCTATCAGGCCCATATCGCCAATGAAATTTGGAACGCCAATACCGATGTTTGGAACCAGCGCCTTTCCCGTCGGGGTCGGAACCGTGGGAAGCGGAGTCCTGATAAAAAAGTCATTCCTGAAATCGCGCTCCAACCGAAGCTCGATGGTCAGGTTCGTTTGCCCCGCGATCCCCTGAGTACACTCTATAATACCGACGGTCAGATCTTCTCAGACGCGGGCATCCCTGCAGTACTCTTTATGGAAAATTACGACATCAACCGTAAGGGATATCATGACAGCCACGATACGATAGCGAACATTGACCTTGATTATGGGGCTGCGGTCGTGGCAATTGCCATTGAAGCCGTGGCCCGGGCAGCCACTGAAAAGCCCCCAAGCTTATGACGCACATTCTAATCATGTGCGGTTCTACTAATAATTCCTAACCTTCTCTCAAACTAAAGACACTATATTTTGTCAAAAAGAGGTGCCGGCGAAGTCCTGGGAAAATGAAGACTTCTTTGTCCTACCAAGTCATTGACTTTTTGCAGCAGCCGCAATACTATTAAAATTGTTAGGCGCTTGGATGGAGTGTCGGCTGTCGCATCTTAGAATGGCAAGAGGTCAGCATCAAAAAGCAATGGCGGTGAAGGAGGGTTAGGTGATGAAGTTGTTTATGAAATTTTTTATTGTTCTAAACCTCTTTTTCATTTTCAATGGCTTAGTGACGATTAGCCGTGCCCGAGCAGAAGGGGAACTTATCGTCCATTTCGTCTATGCACCGGAAAAAATCCGACAAGGAGACATCTGGAAGGTTTATCTCTCCGTCACTGATCCGGAGGGCCGTATGCAACAGGTCGCTTGCCGCGTTGAGCAGCAAGGCGAAAGTTATCACAAGCCAAGTTTGATCTTCCTGAAAAAGGGAATGGAGAGACAATTCACCGGGCATTTTGCCGTCCACACACATAGCTTTTATGAGTTGAATGATTTCGTTCTTGCATTGAACATCTTAGACCGTGATGGGAATGTACGGAAGACACTTCACTTTCCATTAGAATTTGATCAGTCGTCTGAACCGATGAAGCCTCTTCCGCCTGACATGGAAAAGGATTTGAATCGGCGTGTCGGGATTATTGACATCGACTGGGATTTAGGTCGGGCTGTACCCAGAGGACAATGACATCGCAGCATAGAAAGTAAGGGAGGAAGACCGTTATATGAGAACATTCTTGCTAATAATGTCGTTGGCTCTATTGATTAGTTGTGCCACCGCGCCTCCGGGCTTTGAAACGATAGGTCAATATAATAACGGTCAATTTGAACCTCAAGACGGTTGGATAAAACTAAATACCCCGGAGTCGGATGACTTCGATTATAGATCCAAGGATCCATTCTGTCAGAGGTGGTATAAGGCGTGTGAGTGGCGCTGTTTAGATTATGAACATTAGTAAAAGCGAATCAAGAAAACCCTAACAGCGTTGGTTTTGGGTCGGAAGTTACCACTTCAGAAACGGTCCGCCATCGCGTTGCGTTTGAATCCCTTCCAATTGGACAAGAGTATCCCGCGTTTTTTTGTGCGCTCCACCTATAAAAGATACGATTTTGACAAAATTGGACAAAAGATATGTTTCGGATCAGGCTCCCTTGGGTATTTCTTCCCGTGAGTTTAGCAAATTCGATGGGTTGCGAGTCCTGGAAAAGGGCATCGTATTTGCATGCGATCAGCTAACAGGAGGGTCGGCCCATGAATGCTCGCTTGCCTTTCTCGATAGTATTTTTGGTTTTCTTCCATTTTTTCTTCATTCAAACCCACCCATGCCTCGGTCAACATTCTCCTAAAGATTCCCTACTCCTGCTGGCGAAGAATGAGGAAGGGGCTTCCACTAAGGAGGATTCGAAAGTGATTCCTCCCAAGGTGATCGAGCAATATGAGAAGGAGAAGCTTGCCAAGATGGAGCAAAACGTCGGGAGACGGCTGCTGACCGCTCCAACCATCAATCCCGCAGAGTTCTACGAGTCCCCGGAGGGTCTGGATAAGAAGGTGAAAGTGAAGAGAGAGAAAGAAGGCTTCATCATTGAAAAAGTCGTTCAAAATCGCATGGGGACGATGAACTTCTATCGGGTAAAATTCGATTCGGGAGAAACAGGCTATTTAGCCGCGGATGGAAATAATTTGGAGATAAGGATCAAGGAAGGGAGCCTCATTTCCGCCCCGAAGAAGACGAGCAGGGGCACGAGAGGTTCGAGTCAATCGAAGGCCCGCGTCTCTCAGGCCGTGGAGCTGGTGAAGAATCATGCTACGCTGACGGATCCCACGACCGGCAAGAAGAAGTCTGTCGAAATGAGGATGGTCGAAGAGAAAGCACGATCTTTCCCGAATCTAAAATGGAGGTACGAAGCGAAGGAAATTGGAAAGAATACCTATCGGGTCACGCAATATTCAAGGGAAGGGGCGGGGCCTCCGTTGACCAGGACGTGGGTTGTCGATCTCTCGACAACAGAAGTGAGTCCTGAAAATCTGGCTGCAAAGGAGATGTATCGGCAGTAACGTTTTTTGAATTAGCCTTTGGCAATCTCGAACGAAAGTTGATTGTCGTCGTACTTGAAGGGCCTGATGATCACATCCATGCCCACCTTTATCTCGTCGGGCTTTATCTCCTTTGCCAACCGGGCGAACAACTTCAGGCCGCCGCCAAAGTCCACCACACCCATGGTGTAGGGAGGGTCTGCTTCGAACCCAAACGGCGCGTAATAGGCGGTGGTAAATGTCTCCAGTTTGCCTTTCTTGGGCATCTCAAACCAGTCCATGCTCTTTGAGAAACATTTGGCGCAGTCGGCCCTCGGAGGGAAAAATCTTGCGCCGCAATCCTTGCAAACGGTCCCTTCTACCTTCCCCTCGGCCAGGAAATCAACAAACTTTGCCGTCTTGGTGACGGCCGTAAAACTTTTTCTTCCGAATTTCTCAAAACCCATAGCTACCTCCGTCTAAGCATCAGTTCAAAATGAGCAGTTAGCGATTACCAATTACCAATTATCAATTATCAATGGGAAAATGATTCCCTTTTTGCTTTTATCAAAAATTGCTAATTGGGCATTGCTAATTTTGCAATGGTTTTTTTCTTAGCCTCTGCCGAAGATGGTCACATTACCGTAAAGTCCCACGCCGCCAATGTTGTGGACGAGGCCGATGTCCGGTCCTCCGGGTACCTGCATGGGACCTGCCTCCCCGCGAAGCTGTAAAACGATCGTGCGGATCTGGGAGCCACCCGTCGCACCGATGGGGTGGCCTTTGGAGAGGAGGCCGCCATCGACGTTCACGGGCATTTTTCCGTCTTTATACGTCGCCTTCTCACGGATGAGCTGTTTTCCTTCCCCTGCCGGCGCAAACCCGAGGCCCTCGTACGCCATAATCTCCGCAATGGTGAAACAATCGTGTACCTCGGCGACTTTGATATCCTTCGAAGTAATTCCGGCCATCCTGTACGCCTCGGCGGCTGCTCCATAGCCAACGCTCAGGCCTTTAGTAAAATCGGGCCTCGCTGCCATATTGACCGCCTCCGACGCCGCCCCGATCCCTAAAATCCAGACGGGCTTTTTGGAAAGGGACTTTGCTTTTTTTGCATCGGCCAGAATGATACAGGAGCTTCCGTCCGCATTGGCGCAGCAGTCACCCACCCGGAGCGGCCATGCCACGGGCCCTGCTAATTTTGCCTCCGGGTCACCCTGTTTAAAGTCTCCCGGTTTCACCGCTTTTCTGTAGACGGCCCTCTCGTTGATCACGCCGTAGGTGGATGACTTGAGACGAACACCCATCAGGTCGTCGTGGGTTAAACCGTGCTTGGCCATATAGGCCTGCGCATAGAGGGCGTAATACGCAGGCATCATGGTTCCGAAGGGTGCCTCCCACTGGATGTCGGCGCCCCGACCCATTCTCTCCTGGGATTCTGCAGACGTGATCTCGGACATCTTCTGGAACCCGAGGACCACGACAACGTCATGGAGGCCTGACTTAATCATGCTGTAGCCTACCTTGACACCGGTGCTGCTCGAAGAGCAGACGGATTCTACGTAAAAAGTGGGCTGAGGAATGAGACCCAGGTATTCTGCCAGGACGCCCGCGGGGGAGCGTTGTTTGTCATATTCAGGGGCCGAACAGAAGACAGAAGCATCCACGTCTTTCTGCGTAATGCCCGCATCTTGCATGGCTTCTCTGAAGGCCTCAAAGGCCAACTCCCGGATCGACCCTTCGTAGCCTCTCACGAAGCTGCTTTGGCCCACGCCAATGACCGCTACGTCTTTCTTCATTACAAACCTCCCTTTTACTCTCACCCACTCACTTCTCTTCCGTTGGCAGCCAGACCTAAGGGGATGGGGGAGGGGCGAGGAAATTTTCTCTTTGATGGTCAACGAATAAAGATAAATGAGCTTTCATTTTCTTGTCAAGTTATTTTTTGTCGGATATTTTTGGTATTTCCAGACGGCTCGATTATGTTCTTCGAGGTCGAAAGAAAAATAGTGAGACCCATCATTCCTGGAAACGAAATAAAGGTAAGAAACAGGGGCAGGGTTGACGGCAGCCAGAAGGGAATCTTTGCCAGGATTGCAGATGGGGGTGGGGGGAAGTCCTGCAATACGATACGTGTTATACGGAGTGGGCCTCGCCAGATCTTCTCTTGTCAGATTCCCGTTGAAGTTTTTGATTCCATAGATCACGGTGGGATCACTTTGAAGGGGAATCTTCTTTTTTAGGCGATTGTGAAAAACGGCAGAGATAAGAGGTTTCTCCTCGGGGAGCGGCGTTTCTTTTTCGATGATGGAGGCCAAGATCACTGCTTCCCTCTCCGAGATTCCCAATTCAGATGCGCGTTGAGAGAGGTTGGGGCCGAAGACTTTCTTGAATTGACGGACCATCATCTGGATCGCTTCCTCCGGGTCCATTTCCCTGACCAGGTGATAGCTGTCGGGGAAGAGGTAGCCCTCCAGGGTAGACCCTGCGAGTTGAGAGAGGCCAAGAGCGTTGACGAATGCAGGGGAAGATGCCTTTTGGAGGAATTCTTTTCCCTCCATGATATTCGAATCTTCCAGCAACTGGGCGATTTGAGAAAGGGTATAACCCTCAGGAATGGTCACCAGGTGACGCTTTACCTGCCCCTTGACCAAAGCGTCCAATACCTGGAGGGGGAGCATTTGCGTATGAAATTCATATTCTCCTGCCTTGACCTTGGTTTTTTCCCGGAGAACCGTGGTAAGAAAAACGAAAAAATGTCTATTCTTGATGATCCCTTCTTGTTCGAGTATTTCCGAAACCTTTTTGAGAGGCGTTCCCTTTTTTAGGAAGATTACCTTCGTCGATGCCGTTTTGGAGGGGGGAACACCGAGAAGCCAGTAGAGAACGAAAACAAAAAAGAGAAAGAGAAGCCCTGCCGAGAGGAGGAACCTTTTATTCCTGGAAGAAGGGTCCATGGTTTGCTCTCCTGCTTCGGTCTAAATATCCTTGGAGAATGATAACGGCGGCCAGTTTGTCGATGACCTTCTTCCTTTTTCTTCTCGAGACATCGGCTTCCAATAAAACCTTGGAGGCTCCGACGGTTGAAAGCCGTTCATCCCAGGTGACCACCGGAACTTGAATTTTATCCATGAGGACCTTCGCCCACTCAAGGACCATCTCTGCCTGTTTCCCCAAGGTCCCATTCATGTTCTTAGGAAGCCCGAGCACAATTTTCTCAATTTCAAATTGGCCGATGATCGTGGCGATTTCTTTCAAATCGTCTTCCATCGATTTTCTTCTAAGGGTTTTGAGACCCTGCGCTGTTATTCCCAACTCGTCGCTGATCGCTACGCCAATGGTATGAGTACCAATATCCAAACCCATTGTTCTCACTCACATCTTATTGCCCATTTGCCCAGTATTGTCAAGATTCCCATGTCTTTGGCCTTTGATGGGTGTTCAGAATCCAAATAATTTCAAACATAATATTAGTAAATTCAATGGGTTGTAATTATCCGATGCCGCAAAAATATCTTGACAAAAGAGTGGTGCTTTGTTATAGATTGCACAATCGAACCTGAAGGAGGAGTTCTTATGGATTTTAAGTTGAACGAGGAACAAGAAGCCATGCGGGAGATGGCTAAAAATTTTGCTGAGAAAAAAATTGCCCCCAGCATGGAAGAGGACGAAAAAGAGCACCGGTTTCGTCCGGAGATTGTGAAAGAAATGGCCAGGCTGGGTTTTTTTGGGTGCATCGCTCCTGAAAAATATGGGGGAAACGAAAGTGGTTATCTTGCCGCCTCCGTGATGACTGAAGAGATTGCAAGAATTTCGCCGTCGTGGGGACTTCCCTTCAACCTTCAGATGAATGCAATTCAATCTGTTCTTCTCAATTTCGGGACCGAGGAACAACGAGAACGCTGGATTCCCAAACTGATCAATGCCGACTTGCTCGGCTGTTTTGCCATCACGGAGCCCAACACCGGCTCGGATGTGGCATCGATGAAGTCAACCGCAGTAGAGGCGGAAGGAGGATTTGTTCTTAACGGGACAAAGATGTGGATCTCAGGGGTGCCCGTGGCCGACCTCGGTATCGTTTACGTCTATACGGACAAGGCCGCGAAGCATCGCGGCATATCAGCCTTGATCGTGGACATGCATGCCCCGGGGGTCACACAAAAGGCGATCAACACAAAATTGGGTCTTTTCTGCGCCCCTACGGGCGAAATCGTCTTCGAAGAGGTGAAGGTGCCGAAGGACAGCCTGGTGGGCCAAAAAGGAGATGGTTTTAAAATCTGCATGGCCATGTTGGACAACACCCGGCTCTCCTCCGCGGCAAGGGCGGTCGGCGTGGCCAGGGCGTGTCTTGAGCAGTCGGTTCGGTACGCCAACGAACGGGAGCAGTTCGGACAACCCGTTGCCAATTTTCAAATGATCCAGGAGCAGATCGCCGAGATGTATGTGGAAGAGCAGGCGGCCCGACTATTGGTTTATCGAGCGGCCTGTAATAGAGACCTGGGGCAGCGGAACACCGTTGAGGTTTCCTGCGCAAAATATTATGCGGCAGAGGTGGCTGTTAAAGCGGCGAATCAAGCCGTGAAGATTTTCGGATCCTACGGCTTTTCGACGGAGTATCCTGTAGAGAGGTTTTATCGGGACGCAAAATCTTATCAGATCGTAGAAGGGACATCCAACATTCAAAAGATGATCATTGCAAGAAATGCGTTAGGCCTTAAGTAAAAATTTGCTTTTCGGAAGGAGGAGAAGGTCATGGCGACACCAGTGACTGTGCCGATGGTAGGCAAGATCATTTCGGTTTCAGTAAAAGTGGGGGATAAGATAAAAGAGGATGACCAGGTCGCCGTATTGGAGGCGATGAAAATGGAGATGCCGATCGTGGCCCCGGTCACCGGGACGGTGAAGGAGATTCGTGTGGCTCCGGGTCAAGAGGTCGAGGCAGAGGCAGTGATCGCTGTGATTGAATAGTCACCGCATGAAAGGGAAGGGGAGCCGATGGAAGAGGATCTCTTAGCGAAATTGAACATACGACCCCTAACCACCGAGGATCTGGATGCGATTGTTGAGATTGATCGTAAGGTCTTGGGTCAAGCCAGGCGGGATTACTGGAGGAAGGAGATGAAGTTTCCCACCCCCCCCTATCCGAGGTCGGGCTTGGCTGCTGAAATCGAGGGGAGGGTCATCGGGTTTATTTTAGGTGAAGTGAGCGGTTGGGAGTTTGGCGTTCCGGAGACCGTGGGATGGATCAGCACGATTGGCGTTGACCCGGATTACCAGCATAAAGGTGTGGCCAGAAAATTGAGTCAAGCATTTATTCAAAATTTTAAAGCGATCGGAGTGAAAGTCGTTTATACCTTGGTGAATTGGAGCGATTGGGATCTGCTCAAATTCTACCGTGCGATGGGGTTTGCAAGGGGAGGGGACATGATCAACTTAGAACTGAAGCTTGAATAGCTCATCGCCAGATACCCGTCCGCTCTTGAATGCTTCACAAAAATTTGCCTCCACATCTTCCTCTGAGCAGTCGTATATTGAATCCAATCAAATGGAGCGCCGTGGTTTTCCGATCGGCAGAAGTCGTTCGGTCCAAGGGAAACGTAGCCGTACCCATTCCGGAAACAGATCTGACGGAAGATTTTTCTTGACAAGGGGGGTTGGCTGTGATAATTTTCGACCGACCAGTCGGATTTAAATCAGACGGTCGGTTTTTTATTTTAGGACGCTTTTCAGAACGCTTTTATGGGAAAATACCTGAAACAATTAACCCCAAAAGAGTTGGGGAAGATGACCGGCATCGCGAAAGCCGCCGCCAGGCTCTTTAATGAAAGAGGGTTTCTGGAAACGAGCATGGACGATATTTCGGCAGCGGCCCGGTTGAGCAAGGGGGGTATCTATCACTATTTTTCGAGCAAGAATGAGATGCTCTATTTCATTTGTACGAATTTCATGGGTCTCCTCCTGAACAACTTGGAGCAGGAACTGGAGAAAATTCGTGAGAATTATGCGAAGATTGAATACATCATCTCCCGGCACATCGAATTCTACACGAAATACATTGCCGAAGCCAAAACAACCATTCACGAAGGGCACCTGCTTCCGTCAGAATATTTCAGGGACATCGGCGAACAACAGATGCGGTACTATCGCATTGTCAGCGACGTCCTTTCAGACTACTTCGGCGGGAAGATCTCGGAGGAAGAGCTAAAAGTGCTCACCTTTATCCTGTTTGGAACGTGCAACGGAATCTATTTCTGGTATGATCCAAAAGGATCCGTGATTCCGAAGGAGCTGTCGCGTATTATTATTGGCATTCTATGCAGGGGATTGAAAGGGTATAAAGGCGAAGGGAAAACGAGAAGGAAGGGAAAGCATTCGTAGGGAAGGAGGGGATTCGGATGGGCAGGCTCGAAGGTAAAGCGGCCGTGGTCACAGGAGGAGGGCGCGGGATCGGCAGGGCGATCTGTATTGCCTATGCAAAGGAAGGAGCCGACGTCGTTGTCAATTATGCCAGTAAGGATCAGCCGGCTCAAGAAGTTGTTGAAATGATCAACAAGATCGGGAGGAGAGCTTTCGCCGTAAAGGCGAATGTGGCAGTGAAGGCCGACGTAGAAAGAATTATCCAAACGGCCATTGACAACTTCGGGAAGCTTGACATCCTGGTGAACAATGCAGGCGTATCGAAACCGAACATGCTCTATAAAATGACGGAGGAACAGTGGGATGAGGTTGTTGGAATTCATCTCAAAGGACCTTTCTTATGCATCCAGGCAGCTTCTAAGTATATGATGGAGAAAAAATATGGGAAAATTATCAATATCACTTCTTCCGCCGGGTTGTGGGGAACGAAGGGACAGATCAACTACAGCTCAGCAAAAGGAGGGATCGTCGCTTTAACCAAGTCCGCGGCACGAGAGCTGGCTGGTTATGGGATTACGGTAAACGTGGTCCAGCCGGGATATGTCAGCACAGAGATGTTTGAGAAGGTTAAATCCGACCCCAAGTTGATGGGGATTTATACGGGCAGGATCCTCTTGGGCCGATTTGCAGAACCGGAAGAGGTCGCTCCAACCTTTGTCTTCTTGGCTTCGGACGAATCGAACTATATCACCGGCCAGCTTTTCTGCGTGGACGGGGGCCTCGGAATGACTTGATTCCGTAAGGGCCTTCCTTCGGAGTTTAGAGCGAAGAGTGCGGGACGGAAATTTAATACCTAAAATCTTCAATAATAAATCGGGAAAGGAGGAATGCGGACAAGGTTTAAAATCTATTAATTTAAAGAAAGGGGTGAAATGAATGGCTACAGTACCTGATAAGATTGACACGTGGCAGATGGTTCAGCCTACAGCTAAAAATAAGGACACAGGAGAGGTCATTCTTGGCAAGTTAGCTAAGGTTTCCATTCCGGTCCCAACCTTGGCAGCCGGAGAAGTACTGGTTAAAGTAGCGGGATGCGGTGTTTGTCATACGGATCTGGGCTTCTTTTATGATGGCGTGCCAAACGTCCAGAAACCGCCTTTGACCCTTGGCCATGAGATCAGCGGAACCGTTGTCGCAGGAGTTGAGAAATGGATTGGGAAAGAAGTAATCATACCCGCTGTCATGCCCTGCCGTCAGTGCATCCTTTGCAAAACTGGCAGGGGGAATCGTTGTCTGGCCCAGAAGATGCCCGGAAACAGTCTGGGAGTTTATGGGGGATTTTCGAGTTATATCCCTGCTCCCTCTATTGATCTCTGTGAGGTGAGAAACCGCGGGAGTATTCCCTTGGAGCAATTGGCGGTTGTTGCTGATGCGGCCACCACTCCGTATCAAGCATCCAAGAGGGCCGGCCTCCAGCCGGGAGACAATGCCCTGATCATCGGTGTCACAGGCGGGGTCGGTGTGTATATGGCCCAGACGGCGAAAGCCCTGGGAGCAAAGACGGTCATCGGCATTGCGAGGAATCCTCAGAAGTTGCAGAGGGCTCTGAAATACGGAGCGGACTTTGTCGTCAGCTCACAGGACAAGGCCATCAAGGATATCCGGAACGAATTTCGGGAGATCTGCAAGAAGAATGGTTTGGAGGCGGGGCATGGCTGGAAGATCTTCGAGGTGAGCGGCACGAAGGGAGGGCAAGAGATCGCTCTGGAACTCCTTTCTTTCACGGGAAAGCTGATCGTGGTCGGGTTTGGGATGGCCAAGAATGAATACAGTATCTCCCGGTTGATGGCGTTTGATGCGGAGATTATCGGGACTTGGGGATGTCTGCCGGAATACTATCCGATCGTGCTGGATATGGTCCTCTCGAAAAAGATCGACATCGGACCCTTTGTCGAGACAAGACCGATGAGCCAGATCCAGTCCGTGTTCGAGGAGGTTCACAAAGCGGGTTCTCCGGAGAAGCGAATTGTTCTGACACCCGATTTTTAGGATCCGTTGGCGCTTTTTCTAAAGATGTCGAAGAGATCACGATCTGAATAGAAGCGATACAAAAAAAGAAAGGGGGTTTGTGTATGTCAATAGATTGGGTTCCACGAGAGAGCGAGGAGAAAAATCATGATCGATATGGCTCGGAGCACTGGGGGACAAAGGCTCCTTCCACGATCTACGAAAAGAGGCCCTTGAAAGACCCGAAGGGGAACGTGATCCCAGGCCTACACGTCGCATGGGTTACGCTGAATAATCCCGGACAGTACAACTCCTATACCACGGAAATGGTGAAGGGTGTCATCGCCGGCATGGAGAATTCTTCAACAGACCGCTCCGTTGTTTGTACCATTTTTACCGGAGTCGGTGCCAATGCGTTCTGCACCGGCGGCAACACGAAAGAGTACTCCGAATATTACAGCAGGCGTCCGGAGGAGTACGGAGCCTACATGGAGCTGTTTAACAATATGGTGGATGCGATCCTGATGTGTAAGAAGCCCGTCATCTGCCGTGTAAATGGGATGAGGGTGGCAGGCGGCCAGGAGATTGGAATGGCCTGCGACCTGGCGATCTCTTCGGACCTGGCCATCTACGGACAGGCGGGTCCCCGGCATGGCTCTGCTCCGGATGGCGGCTCTTCCGACTTTCTGCCGTGGTTCCTGGGGATGGAAGACGCCATGTGGAACTGCGTGAGCTGCGAGATGTGGAGCGCTTACAAGATGAAGATGAAGACCCTCATCTCCAAGTGCGTTCCCGTCCTTAAGGATGAGAAGGGGAATTGGGTGCGCAACCCGCAGGTCATCACCGATAAGTATGTTGAGAATGGTGAGATTGTCTACGGAGAATTTAAGACGGGTGAAGAATTCAAAAAGGCAAGAGAGTGGGTGAACAACAAACTGAAAAACAACGATTATGACTTCTCGCTGCTCGACGCCGAGGTGGATAAGATCGTTTGGACGTTCACCAATCTGTTTCCAGGCTGCCTGATTAAGTCGATTGATTCGGTCCGGGCCAAAAAGAAATTTTTCTGGGACTACTCGAAAAACTACAACAGGCACTGGCTGGCGGCCAATATGATGGGCGAGGCGTTCCTCGGCTTCGGGGCCTTCAATACCAAAAAGATCACCGGCCAGGATGTCATCAACTTCATCAAGTACCGTCAGAATATTGCGGAAAGCAAGATCCTGGATGAAAAATTCTTTGAGGAAGTGTTGGGAAAACCTCAAAAGTAGCAAGGAGGGTTGATGACGCAGGTACCCTTTGGGCAAAAAATAATCTCTGGCCCAAAGGGTACCTTTTTAGGGATTTGTCTTTGGCAAATCTACTGTTGGGGCATCACCATTCACGTTCACGAGTCATGGTAAAGGGAGGTGATTCCAATGGCATATAAACATATTCAGACAGAGCTCAAAGAGGGGGTAGCTACGCTTACGCTGAACCGGCCTCCCCTCAATGTCCTCGATATCGAGATGATGGAGGAGATCAATACCTACTTTGAGGGACTCTTGAAGGAAAAAGGCCTGAAACTCCTGGTCATTCAGGCCGTGGGGAAGGCATTTTCGGCCGGCGTGGACGTCGGAGAACATCTGGGCGATTTGGTTTATAAGATGATCGAGGTCTTCCATAGAATGTTTCGCCTGATGGATGCTCTGAAGGTCCCTTCGATTTCAGTCGTGAACGGCTCAGCTCTCGGGGGAGGATGCGAATTAGCTGTTTATTGCGATATGGTGATGGCAACGGAGAGGGCAAAGTTCGGACAGCCTGAGATCCAGGTCGGAGTCTTCCCGCCCATTGCCGCATTGGCCTTCCCGAGAATGATGGGACGGAAGAAGGCGCTGGAACTGATTCTGTCTGGAGACGTCATTAAGGCTCAGGAGGCATTGGCCTTGGGGATGATCAATAAGATCGTTCCCGAAGCCTCCCTCGCGGAAGAAGTGGACCGATTTGTAGAGAAGTTTAAGAAGTTGAGTGGGATTGTTCTGAAATTGACGAAGGAGGCAACACTTGCCGGTCTGAATGACGACCCTGAAAGGGGACTCCAAACCATTGAGAAGATCTACTTGGATCGTTTGATGAAAACCAGCGATGCCATTGAAGGACTGAAAGCCTTCTTAGATAAGCGAAAACCCGCCTGGAAAGACAGTTGATATCGAGAGGAGGTCTCCCTATGGCCTCCCCTCTTTTTCCTCATCCCCTCCTGCCAACGCACTCTTTAACACTTCGTAAAGTTTCAAAAAAACTGGGGCGGGGCAAGAATAACACGTAGAATAACAAATAGATTGACGACCACCAGCCCATCTGTTAGAATTTTTTCTATTTCAGTCACCCAAGGAATATCCTAACTTCTCTTAGTAAAAAGATGAGACTCAAGGACAAGAAGGCGATTGTTACCGGGGCAGGGCAAGGAATCGGTCGGAGCATTGCATTGAAGATGGCCCAGGAAGGAGCGGATGTGGTTATTGCCGAGAGGAATGCGGATACCGGTGCTCAAACGGCGGGAGAGGTTGAGGCTCTGGGCAGAAAAGCCATGTCCATTGCTCTGGATGTAGCAGATCAAAAAGCGGTTCAGACCATGGTGAGTCAGGTATTGGGCGCCTGGAATAGAATCGATATCTTGGTCAACAATGCTGGGTTTGACCGGGGAGCGACGCTTCTAAAGGTGAAAGAGGAAGATTGGGATGCGGTATTGAGCGTCCACCTGAAAGGAACCCTGAACTGCATTCTGGCCGTTGCTCCTCATATGATCGAGAACCGCTATGGCAAGATCGTAAATATCTCTTCCATTTACGGAAAAAGCGGGGGGATAGCGGCGATCAGTTACAGCGCTGCGAAAGCAGGGATCTTGGGTCTGACCAAAAGCGTTGCCAGAGAGCTCGGACGTTATCAGATCAATGTCAACGTGGTCGTGCCAGGATTGACTTTGACCCCCACCATTGCCAAAATGCCGGAGAAATACAAAAATAGGATTCTCGATCATACTCCTTTGGGACGGATTGGACAACCCGAGGAAGTTGCCAATGTTGTGGCTTTCCTGGCATCAGATGAGGCGAGTTTTATGACCGGAGCTACGGTGGATGTTTCCGGCGGATCGAATATGTAGAACGTTGAGGAGAGTGGACCGATGAGCGATATCGCAGAGCGGAGAGAAAGTTGGAGAACAAAGGCCAGAGAGGTCGCTAAAAATGTGGTTGCCCCGCGGGCGGCAGAGATTGATACCGAGGGCGAATTTGCCTGGGATCTTGCCGAGGCGTATTCCAAACATGGCTTTTTAAGCCTCCTCATTCCCAAAGAGTATGGGGGAATGGATGCGGACGTTACTTCTTTCTGCCTGGTCGCCGAAGAGATCGCCAATGTCTGCGCCTCTTCTTCCCTCCTCGTAATCGTTCAGGCCGTAGGGACCATGCCCGTAGTTTTGGGAGGAACAAGTGGACTGAAGGAGAGGGTGTTACCGCGATTGGCCAAGGAGAAAGGTCTGATCTGTTTTTGTCTCACCGAGCCGGACTCCGGTTCGGATGCCGCCTCGGTCCATACTAAAGCCGTATTACAGGGCGACCATTATGTCATCAACGGCCGGAAATGTTTCATCACAAACGGCGGCGTGGCTGATTTCTATACCGTCTTTGCCACGACGAATCCTGACAAGAGAATAGAAGGAATCACAGGCTTTGTGGTGGAAAAGGGGACTCCCGGGCTTTCCGTAGGGAAAACGGAAGAGAAGATGGGCATTCGAGGCTCCAATACCACGGAAGTCATTTTGGAAGATGTCAAGGTTCCCGTGGCCCAAAGGCTTGGAGATGAAGGAGCGGGCTGGTGGCTGATGATGAGAACGCTCAATCGATCGAGACCGGCCATCGGCGCACAGGCAGTGGGCCTGGCGCAAGGTGCTTTAGATTATCTGATCCAGTTTGCCAAGGGAAAAGGCTTGGGAGAAGGGAAGGGAGATAGTCTGGGAGTTCGATTCAAGTTGGCTGATATGGCGGTCGAGGTTGAGGCAGCACGAGCTCTGGTTTATAAGGCCGCGGAGATGATGGATGAAAAGGTGAAGGGGACTCCGGTTCAGATGTTCTCCGCCATGTCGAAGTATTTCGCCTCCGATGTGGCCATGAAGGTGACGACGGAAGCTGTCCAGATTCTGCAGTGGCAGGGTCTCACCAAAAAGCATCCTCTTGAGCGAATGATGAGAGATGCGAAGGTGATCCAGATTTTTGAAGGAACCAATCAGATCCAAAGAATGGTAGTGGCCCATACGCTCTTAAAATCGAAATAAACAAATTGTAATTCCCTCTCGGTAGGGATGAGGTAACGATGCCTGTTGCTGTCCACATTCACAAAACGCATCGTCAATTCACCAACGGCTTGGAGGTGGTGGCAGTAGAGGGGAGAACAGTAGGTGAATGTTTGAGTCAACTCATTAGGCAGTTTCCAGAGATGGGGAAAGTCCTGTTTGCCACAAAAGATAAACTGCAAAACAATGTTGAAATTTTTATAAATGATGCCACTGCGTATCCGAATGAACTCGTCAAACCCGTCAAGGAGGGTGACGAAATCCATCTCGTTGTGATGCTTGCCGGAGGATGAAGGGCATCACATTTCTCGTTCTAAGGCTGCGGCTTCTCTCCGCGCCACAGAGATTTTCTCGGCGGCAGCCTTTTTCTTCAAGATGCTCACCCGGTTGGCCTCCACATAATCCACGGCTTTCATGTCACAGAAACGGACGCACTGCGGGTCTCCGTCGCAGAGATCGCACTTAAAATTCTTTCTGTCAATGGCGCTGAAATTCATCGCACCAAAGGGACAGACCGCCACACAGGAACGGCAGCCGATACAGATATCGTGGTTCACCATGACCCGGCTGAGTTTCTCATCCCGGGAGATGGCCTTCACGGGGCAAACCATCATACAGGGGGCGTCCTGACACTGCTGGCAGGACATCGGAATATAAAGGCCTTCTGACTCCCATTTCATAATTTTTATGCGGCTCCGATCGGCATTGGATACGCCGTCATGGAAAACGGAGCAAACGAGCTCACAAAGCCTGCAGCCAGTGCATTTCTCGGGGGTGATTGCAAGAACTTTACCCATGGGTTCCATTCACTCTCTCTCCTTTCGGGTGGATAAACAAATGATCCGAATAAAAACGAGTATGGCGAATCCTTGTTGAATTCGATCCGTTCGGTATCATTCGTTAAAATTGGTTTTGTATCACACCAAGTGCGCTGGCTCGTTTTCCAGGCTAAGCCTCTTGAGCGTTTCGGGCTTCGGAATACCGTTCTTATCAAGGCCCTTGTATTCATACAACTCATCGACCATCTTTTTGAATTTCTCACGGTCGATGACTCTGCCGACGACATCGGGTGCTCCACGGCGGCAGGGCTCGTCAAAATAACGGTGATTGAGCATATCTCCTTTCTTGAGGTCTTCTCTCTGCAACCCTTCTCGGAGGTTAAACAGCCGCTCGATCATGTTGCATCGCTCCGCAATGTCCCAAATCTCTCGGGGGGTAAATTCCAGCCCCGTATTGTACCGAAGCACTTTCGTCCAATCTTCAAAATTGGGAAGTGTGGCACCCAGGAAGACGGTGTGATACTTACAGATACCGAGGCAGTCCACGGCCATATAACAGTTCTCATGCCAGAAGACCTGCCACGGCTTGCCAATGTACTCCGTATGTTCCGAGCTTAACGGTCCATCGTAGGGTACCGGGTTACTGTAGATCTTTCTCATCACTTCTACGGGTAAATGGTACAGGTCAATCGCGGGGCGGCTTCTCAAATGGTCTGAGCCGCGGGAAGCGGTCGCAATGTTTAGGGCCAAAGCGGGCGTTGCTCGCTCATCGGAGTGAAGATTGCTTACCCCTTTCACCTGGATCAAGTAATCAAACGAATTTTTTCCGATCATTTCAGAGGCGATGATCCCGCCTTCGGCCAAGGCATTTCCCAGCCATCCCTCTCTGAAAGCAATGCGTCTTGTCATCTCAAGGAGCGCCTCATCATTGCTAAAGGTTAGCTCCAGGCCGTCGGTCTCTTTCTTGGTCAAGATTCCAAGTTCATAGAGCTCCATCGCCCAGGAGATCAGACTTCCGGTCTCGAGGTTATCCATTCCCCACTGATCCACCAAGTGATTGCCGGTCAGCAGAGTTTCAATGCTCCGGCAATCCGGCTCTCCGCAAAAAGCGCCCTGGGAGGTATACTCCGGTCCCTCATCGTAGACTCCCGCATAAGGCCCGGTAGGAATCTTATACTTGGCCCGACAGTGGACTTGACAGCCGAAGCAGCCGGCCATGTGGTAGGGGCCCATCGTTTCCGCGCAGACCTCATCGAGGGCTTCCGGTTCAATTTCGTCGCAATAGAGTTCTTGGTTGTACTGAAAGTTTCTGCATCGGACGCCCCCCCAGGAATTGGTGGCTCCCCAGATAAAGGGGGTACCGAGGGCTCCCTGAGTCTGGTTTACCTTGGCGCTCGTGATCTGATCGATAAAGCGTTTGTTGTAGTCGAGGGCTTCCTTCGGGTAGGCGATCTTGATATCCATGGTGCCGCGGGCGGCAATGGCCTTCAAATTCTTTGAGCCCATGACCGCTCCCATTCCGGTCCTGCCGCCGGAATTTTTGATCCCGGTCATGACGTTGGCAATCCGGACTTTATTTTCACCGGCTTGGCCGATGACCAAACTTTTAATGTCCTCATCCGCCAATTCTTCGCGGATGGCCCATTGGGTCTCGGTGGTGGTCTTGCCCCAAAGCCCGCGAGCATCGCGGATTTCGATTTTGCCGTTGTGAATCCATAGGTAGACCGGCTTTTCCGCCTTCCCCTTGATCACAAGATGATGAAAGCCTGCCCAGGCCAACTCGGGAGCAAAGAAGCCTCCCATATTACAACTTCCCAGCAGGCCTCCAAGCGGGGATTTGGCCATGACATGAGTTCTGGCAGTTGCCGAAGCCAAGGTGGCAGTCAAAATTCCGCCGCTCACCATGAGCGTATTGTCAGGCCCAAGGGGATCGCATCCCTTCTTTGTGTGATTATAAAGTAGGTAGGCATCCAGTCCTCGGCCTCCCAGGAATTTTCGCCGCACGTCGATCGGTATAGGCCTGATTTCTATTTTGCCAGTGGAGAGATCAATGTACGCTATCTTCCTATTTAGGGCCATCTTTCCTTTCCTCCTTCATTTTTCTCTCGAACGCCTCCTCCGCTAATCTTTGGTTTACATCCCACACGGGACCTCTGATGCGAGGAAAACCACTTTTGATCCACGCCACTCGATATTCCATGCCACAAGCGGGGCATTTCACTTGGTTTACTCCGGCTTGGGGCTGAAGTCTTCCCATGCAGCTGGGGTTATGGCACCTAACCTGCCCGTAGCTGCGGGTCTTACGCAGGCTCTCAGCTGTCGAAAGTCCTTCCTTCTGATCAACCATAAGAACCTCCTTTCTTGAAGACAAAAAACGAAAACGGATTCAAACCCCAACCTTAGGATTCGTGTTCACGATAGTGAACTGGCAAGGTATGCCGAGATGCGAACAGTTAATAAACTAATAAGCCACATTTATTTCTTTGTCAAGGGTAAATTTACATTATAAGATGTTGATATCGTTGTGAGATCTTTCCGTCCGCCCACTTGGCTTAATGGTCTCTTGAAAGGGTAATTATTTTCAGCCAGAGGTAATATTTAGTAAGAATTGGTTTATTCTCCATGCGTCTACACCTCCGTTTCAAGGCCGTTCACAATGGTGAACCGCCACACATGTGAGAAAAGTCCATCTGCGGAAATCCGGTCCAAGATTCGGCCCCTCGTCATGTCAGTAAAGGAGGTAGCTCGTGGACCTATTTTTTCGGGATAACCTCGAAGGAATCTAACATCTGCTTCATATCGTCGCGGTCGTTTGCCCCTGGTTTCTCCAGGATGACGTAAAGAATAAAGATCTGGTAAGGTTCCGTGAAAGCATAAATCCATCCTTGCTCTCGCTTTACCCCGTTGATGGAAAAGGTGACATATTTCTTCGCCGCGTACTGGACACCCTTCAGGGAGATCGGTTCTGTGGGATCGGTCTCCACCTGAAGATCCTTTCCATAATCTTCCTTGAATTCGGAAATCGTCCCTTCTGTCATCATACCTGTGAGTACCTCGATCATCGCCTGGCTGAACTTTGCATGCCTACCGGCCGGTTGGAAATCAATCTGAAAGTTCGAGTGAGTTAAAGGGTTGAAGAGGAAGAGCTGCGACGATTTCAATCCATCTCTTACATAGCCCAGTTCCTCCATAAAATCTGGAATCTCAGTGGTTATTTTCCAATGGGGAGGAGCTGAGATTTTAAATGGATACCTGATGCCAACAAATTGATTTCCTGCTATCTTGCCCACGGGAAGACTGCGATCAACCTTGACCTCCTCACGAACAGGTGATTTATCGCATCCCATCATTAGAACGAAAATTACAATAATCAGTAACCCTTTCCTCTTGACCATATTTCGCCTCCAGGTGCTAAGGGAAATGTCCCAAAAGTTTAACACTCTCCCCTGAACTTCCGCAAATGGCCCCGAATTGTTCCATTTGCGAAATATCATTTGACCTCCATATTTGGTTATTGTATTTTACGGAATAAACATCGCATTGGAAAGAAGCCGGGAACCTCGTACCAATAAACGTTATTGCAATGCGATGACATTGCCCGTGCCAAGTAGCGAGATGAAAATCTGGAATCGTGTGTGCGTTCGGCTAAAAAATCGTGAAAATCTTATGTTGCTTATCCTTATTTTGGCTCACTTAATTCCCATCTGGGTATTCCACTCCTTCCCCTCGCAAGACGGACCCACCCACATTGAAAACGCCAATATTCTTTTCGATTACTTCAATCCTGATCGGTCTATTCTCCGGGATTACTATATCCTCAATACGCGTCTCGAACCCACTTGGCTCGGACATCTTGTCTTGGCGGGTTTGATGTATATCGTGCCAACTTTCATCGCAGAGAAGATCTTCCTAAGCGGTTATATCATCTTCTTACCCCTGTCAATTCGTTATGCGCTGAGAGGGATTCGTCCCGACTCGGGATTCCTTACTTTCCTGATGTTCCCGTTTATTTATAATTACCCATTGCATATGGGTTTCTACTCTTTCTCTTATAGCCTGCCAGTCTTCTTTTTCTTGGTGGGCTATTGGATGAGGAACCATGGCCAGCTTACACTGCGAAAGACGATAAAGCTCGCTTTGCTTTCGTTATTGCTTTATTTCTGTCATATTGTTTCGCTTGTGATGGCCTATATGGGTATTGCTCTCTTGACGGTTTGGCTTATTTTGTTCGACCTGATACGGGATAAACGTGAGTCGCGATTCGACTTCCAAGTGCTCCGGAAAGCATTCGACAGACGAGTCGTACCCCTCATTTTGGCATTTTTACCGACAGTCATCGTAGTTGTGATGTTCCTTTCCTGGCAGGGAGTAGAATCTCCAGAGATAGGGATAAGGAGGTCTTTTTATTGGATGCTCAAGGACCTGATGCAAATGGAATCACTGGTATCATTTCAGAGAGAGGAGTCTTTCTGCTCTATAGGGCTGGGAATTCTTTTTGCGGGTCTCTTCTTGTACCTTGCGGTGTCAAAGATAAAGCAGAGACGGCTGGACGGTTGGGATGGTCTTCTCGCCGTCGTTCTTGGGTATGCCCTGATTTACTTTTTAGCCCCTAATGCTATGTCAGAGGGTTCTTTCATTACCGACCGGCTTAACCTCTATCCTTTTTTTGGATTCGTTCTCTGGTTCGGAGTCCAGCCTTATCTGAAAGCCGTGAAGCGGGGAATCCTGCTCGTTGCGATTGTTATTACGGCGGCCTCATTAGGGCTGCACACATTGAAATACTCCGAGCTTAATAATTATCTGGCAGAATATCTCTCGGGAATGCATTTGATTGAGCCCAATAAAACCCTTTTGCCTCTGGTGTTCGATTCCCAGGGCCACGGACCCGATGGAAGGGTTCTCTCACTGAAGGTCCGGCCTTTCCTCCATGTCTCTGGTTACATCGCCGCCCAGAGGCATGTCGTAGAATTTACGAATTACGAAGCGGGGGCCTACAGATATTTTCCGGTTCTCTTCCGATCAAGTCTTAATCCCTACGATCATATCGGGATTAAGGACAGATCCATCGTGTGGGAACCGCCTCAAGTCGATTTCCTCACATACGCGGGACGCACCGGGGGACAAGTTGATTATGTTCTTGTTTGGGGTATTCAAGAGCGTCAGAGAAATCTTGAAGCCACGAAGTCGATATTCCAACAAATCAAGAAAGGCTATGACTTAATCTATACTTGCCCGAGAACAGGATTGATGCAGCTGTATAAACGAAAAAATTGAGGGAGGGGCCTCCCGTTTTGTGCGCCACCGTCTCATTGTCTTGTCATTGCGAGCGATCCCGTCTTAGCGGGAGAGCGTGCCTGCACGCCGGAGTGCTCTCCTTAGTAGAAACGCTTTGTGCAGATAAATGTTTCGGCACGCAGGCGTGGCAATCTCTCTTCGTGAATGCGAGATCGTTTCGTCATTTCATTCCTCGCAGAGACAATTTGACCCCCTGCTCTGCCCCTGCCTACCGCAGGCAGGCTCTCCTCGAAAAGGGGAGAGGGGTAGGTGGGGTTACCTTCCTCGTCTCATAGAGTCAATAAACCTGCTGGCAGACTCTCGCTTCCTGGCTATGGTTGTCTTGTCTGCATCCAAAAAAGAGATGGCCTTGACGTCACAGAATCGAACGCACTGCGGATCACCGTCACAGTGATCGCATTTCACAGTGACCCTTTCGCTGACATCGAAGAAAGGATGACCAAAGGGACAGGCGACGACACAGGTTCGACATCCGATGCACAGTTTTTTGTCGATGGTCACGCGGTTATTGTTTTCGGGTTCTCGGTGGCAGGCCTTTGTCGGGCATACCTCGACGCAATAGGCTTTTTCGCAGTGGTTGCAGGCCATGGGAAGATACAGCCCCACGTCCTCCCACTTGATCACCTTGATCCTGGAACGGCTTGGATTGCTTGCCCCCGTATGAAATACGGAACACACCATCTCGCACAAGCGGCAGCCAGTACACTTCTGTTGGTCAACGATCAATACTTTTTCGTCCATTCCAGATCTCCTTTTTCTTGATCAAAACGTGGCCCGTGAGCGTGCCTGCGCTGTATCCCGCGAGACGCGGGACTAGGTTTAGGGGCTGAAGCGCTACGCCTGCCTGCGCGAAGCCGCTCCAGCGGAGGCAGGGCGCGCAAGCGTGAATCGTCTAAGGGGCTAAGGACAAATTCGTTGGTTTTCCAGCTGCTAACTCCTTTGTTTTCTGGGCCGTCGCGTTATACTGAATTTCCATCAATCGATGCATAGGAATTTGATCCCTGATTCCGGCACGGAGGATGCCCAAACGGAGGAAAAAACCGCCGCAGAGGAGAAGGATGCCTGCGGCAAACATCAACACCGCATTTCCATGGAAGAGCGATGCGACATTTTCAAGAATAATGGGGAAGACGAAGCCCAGCAAGACAATTCCTCCCCAGAAGATCATTTTCATCTCACCAAATACGAGGAGACGAACCGAATCCTTTCCCTGTTCTGAGGCCCGATGCCTCCTGGAAAGGAAGAGATAAAGGACGATCGCTTCCACTACAACCAGAAACTGTTCCCCATGCATCAAGACCTTCAATGCTCCGGCGTCATGGGAGAAAAAACCGGTTCCCATGGTGGAAAGGATGATGGCCATTGATCCGGTGGAGAGTCCTGATACCAAGAAGAGAAGGGGGAGGAGACTGGTATTCCATAAGGGGATGGACTTTGTCGCCTTCAGGAGAATTCCGGTGTAGATGGCGGTGCCGAAAGCAAAGATGAAAGCGACGATCTCCGGAATCCGCCAGAGGACTGATTCCTGATGGAGCCATTCAAAAGGCAGAATAGATTTAGCAAGGAGAGCCAGACCGAGAACAATGAAGATGGAAAGGATGACGAATCCTCGTGCCACCCAGGAGGTTCTCGGGTTCAGGCAAGCATACATAAATCTCCATTTGATTCCCAGGTCTAAAATAAGAAAAGGGGTGCCGATGGCGACCATAACTGGTCCCCAAAGGATCGGGACGGCTGAAAGGTTCAGGGTAAGGCCGAAAAGATCGATGGAAGAGAGGATGGGTGGATCTAATTTGACATTGAACCAGCCGATCAGAGTGCCGATGATAAACGCACCGGCTCCCATCCCTGCCAGATAGAGGTAAACGGCGATCATCCCCTTCCACTCCTCTTGGGGCCTAAGATATCTTGAATTTCTTATCGGATGAGTATATCCTGCCCTCATACCTTCTACTCTGAAGCCTATTGTCCATCGGATGAAGGAGAAAAGAGTTCTTTGGAATGAACAGCCTCTTTTTGATTAATAATATCATATCCAAATATTTTGTCAATATTTTCTCCCCATTCCCAAGGCGTGCGATCATCACCTAATGTGTATGACCAGAAAATCCTGGTCCTTTGCCCACGATCCGTGACCATAAATGGTAGGCGCAGGCTTTAGCCTGCGTAAACGTGCAGCCTGAAGGCTGGGGCTGGTAGATTGGTTGATTACGGGTTATGGCTTGCAGGTTCATGTTGACAAAGGTGAACAGAATCTGGTACTGTTAGCGTGGTTCAACCTGGTGAACGCATGAGAAAAATAACTTATTCGGCTCCCTCGGTCAAAAAGGCTTTCAAGATTCTTTCCGCGGTTTCAGATGCTTCAAACGGTCTGGGCATCAGCGAGCTCTCCAAACAGCTCAAGATTGGGAAAAGCACGGTCCACGGCATCACCTCTGCCCTGGAGGAATTGGGAGTATTGGTTCGAGACCCGCTCCACAAGAAATATTCGGTCGGGTATACCCTTCTGGAACTCGGCAGGAGAGCGCATGGCAGGATGAAGCTGAGGGACGTGGCGAGAATTCCGATAGAAAGGTTGAGGGAAAAGGTCGGGGAAACCGTTTTTCTTGGGATAATGAACGGGGATCACATCACCATTTTGGATGTGGTGGAATCGCACCATGAGATGAAAATCACCTCGCCTCCGGGGACGAGGCTACCGCTTCTGGCCGGGGCAACAGGAAAGGCCTTTCTCTCCCAGTTTGATGATAAGAAAGTAAAGGAGATCATCCGAAGAATGGGATTGGTTAAGTTCACTTCAAAGTCAATCCTTGATCCCAAGAGGTTTTTCAAAGAAGTGGAAGAGACGAAGAAGAAGAGCTATGCGATTGACGATGAGGAATATATTCCTGGCGTGAGAGCCGTCGCCGCGCCCATTCTGGCCGCTTCACCTCCACCGGCTGCGATCTGGGTCGTGGGGTTTAGTTCGAGCCTGAATGACCAAAAGATGCAGAAGGTCGTGTTGGAAATTCGGAAGTCCGCCGAGGACATCAGTCGTACTATAAGAGAGCATTAATCGTGCATCCTCGGAACCGTTAACCCTTAGGTTAAGGGGACACAAAGAGGGTTACACTTAAGTTCAGCGGGACGGGGGGGGGGAGTTACACGAGGGAATAGCCGGAAGAGCCCGAGACTTAAACGCCGAGGTAGGCTGTCTTGACATGCTCGTCGCCGAGTAACGCCTGGCCTGTCCCCTGTTGGGTGATCTTTCCCGTTTCGAGCACATACCCTCTATCGGCTACCAAAAGGGTCTGTTTTACATTCTGCTCCACGATGAGTACCGTCGTCCCCTCGCCGTTGATCTTTCGGATCGTATGGAAGACCTCTCTGACCAGGAGAGGGGCAAGGCCCAGAGAAGGTTCGTCAAACATCTGAAGTTTGGGCAACGACATCAATCCCCTTCCTACGGCGAGCATCTGTTGTTCTCCGCCGCTTAAGGTTCCGGCGAGCTGTCTCCTTCGCTCTCTCAGTCTTGGCAATAATTCGAAGACCATGGCTTTTGTCTTTTCACGACGAACCCTTGCCTCTCCTCGAAGAGATCCCATGTCCAAGTTTTCTTCGACGGTCATCTCCACAAAGAGTCTTCGGGCTTCCGGCACGTGAGCAATTCCCAGCTCGGTCAGCTTGAAAGGATCTATTTTGTAGATCGGTTTGCCCTCGAATAATATCTCTCCCATTTTAGGTCTCAGGATACCGGAGATGGTTCTTAGAATCGTAGATTTCCCCGCCCCGTTGGCACCGATCATGGCTACGATTTCCTTGGCCTTCACCTCAAACGAGACACCCCAAATGACCTGAACATCTCCATAAAGGACGTCAATATTCTTAATTTCAAGCACGTTCTGCCTCTCCAAGATACGCTTCGATCACCAGAGGGTTATTCCCTATCTCCTTAGGGGTTCCTTCTGCTATTTTTTCACCATAGTTCAGGACGACCACCTGATCAGAAAGGGACATGATCACTTTCATGTGATGCTCTATGATCATGATCGTGATGCCCTTGGCTTTCACTTTTCTGATAATATCGATCAGCTCATTCTGCTCGAAGGGATTGAGTCCGGCAAAGGACTCGTCGAGAAGAAGCATTTCGGGTTGTGTGGCAAGAGCTCTCGCAATCTCAAGTTTTTTTCTCTTTCCCAGAGGGAGGCTTTTCGAAACGAGACTTCGGTCGTCATAAAGACCGGTAAACTGAAGAGCGTCGAGAGCTATCCTCTCAGCCCCTGCTTTGTCCTTTGCTCGGAGAAAGGCCGATGCGATGACATTGTCAAGCACCGTCATTCTTTGTAAAGGTCTGACAACCTGAAAGGTCCGTCCAACTCCCCGTTTGCATATCTGATAGGGCTGCAAATGAGAGATTCTTTCTTCCTTGAAGAGAACCTCTCCCTTCGTAGGCGGGTAGAATCCGTTTACGACGTTAAAGAGAGTCGTTTTCCCCGCACCGTTCGGACCGATCAGACCGAGGATCTTCCCTTTCTCGACAGAATAAGATACGTCCGTGAGGGCTGCGAGTCCTCCGAATCGCTTTGAGACATGTTGGATTTGGAGCAAGCTCATTTCAAGGCTCCTCGGGGTTTAAAGAGTCCTGTGATCTTTCGAAAGTCTCCGACGATCCCATTAGGCAAAAAGATGATGATAAAGATTAAAAGGATTCCGAAGAGCGTTTGATGTGCAGCACCGATTTTGGGCATGGATCTGATCACTTCGGCGAGGAAGACCATGATGAGAGCTCCGATCACAGGCCCCCAGTAAGTGGCCACTCCTCCGACCATCACCACCATGACGGTCACGATGGATATGTCGTAGAGAGGGAAAACGGTCGTTGGATCGATGTATCCCATATAATTCATGTAAAAGGCACCCGCCATTCCTGTAAGTACCCCGCTCAGGCAGAGGGCGATGGTTTTGTAAAGGGTTGTGTTTATCCCCAAAGAGTTTGCGGCGTCTTGATCCTCCCGAATGGCCACGAAATAATATCCGAGCTTGGACTCCATCACCTTCTTTACTAAAAGGAAGGAACCTGCAGCAAGCAATAGTATCACGTAGAAGTACCATGTCTTCTCAACCCATGTCCTCTGTTTGATCAATATGCCGAGGTCCCCTTGTGTGAATTTCACGAGGTTTTCCGCGGTCACCCTCAGGACTTCTCCCAGGGCGAGTGTGGCAAGGGCGAAATAAGCGCCCCTCAGCCTCAAACAGATAAATCCGATCACCAGGGAAGTGATCGTTAGGACGGGGATGCTTACCAGAAGCCCCCACCATCCAGATATCCCGAAATGATAGTAGAGGAGGCCCGACGAATAAGCGCCCATGCCGAAGAATGCCGCATGGCCGAAAGATACTTGGCCGCAGTATCCTCCGAGAAGATTCCACCCCATTCCAATGATGGACCACATGATGACCAGCACCAGGATATGCATCGCATAAGAACTCAGCCCGACCAGGGGTAAAAAGCAGAGAACGGCAAGGATGATCGGCGGCATGAACTTCTTCATTTTCCCAACCTCTGCTTTCGCAATATGGAAGCCACTCCACCCGGTAGAAAAACCAGGGCGGCCACAAATATCAGGAATCTGCCTACAGGAGCCCACCCCATACCGAGATACGTCGCCGTCATGGATTCAAAGATTCCAAGAATGACTCCGCCGATAATCGCCCCTTCCGTAGAGCCCATTCCACCGAGGACGGTGATCACAAATCCGACATTCGTGAATTGTTTTCCGAGAGAGGGATAAAGATAGTAGATTGGGATGAAGAGACACCCGGCTCCCCCGACCAGGGCTGCGCCAATGCCGAATGTGACCGCTCTCATCACTCCCACATTGACTCCCATCAGGAGGGCAGCGTCGATATCCTGCGCCGTTGCTCTGATGGATTTACCCGTGTCGGTTTTGGTAAGAAAAAACCAGAGCGCAACGGTAATGATCACCGCCGCTAAAAAAGACAAGGACCACGGGGCAGAAAGAGAGAGCTCAATGGGAGCGTTTTTCCAGAAGTCGGTCAGATACCAGGCCTTTGACGCATAGCTGACCGGCGTGGAGCGATAGTTGGACGTGAAAAAGACCGTTGCCAGATTGGCAAGGATCATCCCGATACCCACGGTGAGGATCACCTGATTGTGAGGCAGGATGGATTCCACCTTCATCACCGGATTGATCAGAAATTTTTGAAGCCCAACCCCGAGGAAAAACAGGAGAGGCGTTGCCACGAAAACGGAGAGATAGGGGTCGATATGGAACAGCGTAAAAAGCCAGTAGGCCACATACATGGCCACCATCATGAGGTCGCCATGGGCAAGGTTGATGATTCTCATCACGCCCATGATCAGGGCCATGCCTAAACCGATCAGGGCATAGAGGCCGCCGAGCAAAAAGCCGGAGATCAGGGTCTGCAAAAAAAGCTCAACCTGGGCCGCCATCGGTTTTCCTTCCTATCGCAACACTTCAACCGTTCAAGCCCCTGTGCCTTCGGCAATATCCGTGCATTAAATTCCAAACCGCAAATCCCAAATCCCAAATAAGCTCCAAACCCGAATTTCAAAATGACCAAACCTATTTCGTTTCGAATTTGGATGATTGAAATTTATTTGAGATTTGGGACTTGGAATTTGGTGCTTGTCGGTCTACTTCCTATCCCTCCATCTTGGGATCGGATAAACGTACTTCTTGGTGGCGTATTTCTGGGGCCAGATGGTTTCGAACTGGCCATTGATCACCTGCAACACCAGGGTGTCCATGAAGTTCTGATTCGTATAGCCCGCTTTATCCTCGAATCTAATCGGACCGAAGGCCGTTACCATATTCGTTCCCTTCATGGCCACCCGAATGCCATCGGGTGTCCAAGACTTTGCCCTGGTCAGAACATCCTTGATGATATAAAGGGCCGAATATGCCTCCGCACCGTGATAAGAAGGATAGTCCTGGTAGAGTTTCTTGTATTTCTCAGCAAACTCCTTGGCCCCCGGGTAAACCACCTGCGGACTCCAGAGCGTGGCTGTGACCACGTATTCCGCCGCTTCCTTGGCACTTTGGATGAATTCGGGAATGGCAAAACCCGCTGCGCCGCCCGCATAAAGCTTTGCATCGATCCTAAGCTCTTTGATCTGCCGCATCAGCAAGGATGCATCCATCACGTAAGAGACCATGTAGATCACATCCGGTTTTTCTGACTTGACTTTGGAGAGGATCGGTTTAAAATCAACCGCCCCTTTTTCGTATTGCTCTTTCGTCAAAACTTTCATCGGGAATTTTTCGGCCTGTTTGACCATGTCCTCTGCACCGGAAGTGCCGAAATCGGAGCTTTCATACAGGATGGCAATCGACATGGGCTTTACGACTTCTTTGAAGAAGGATATCAGCCCGCTCGCATAGTAGGCATTCGTGGGGTTCAAACGAAACACATACTTGTAGTTCTGTTGCGTGATGTCGTCCGTGGCGCCGGTCACCACCAGGTAAGGAGTTTTCCTCTCTTCTGCAACAGCTGCAATAGCTTTTGAACAGGAAGAACTGTATTCCCCGAAGATGACGGGCTGCTTCTTTACATCAATCAGCTTTTCTGCGATAGACCTCGCTACCTCCGGTTTACCCTGGGAATCTTCGAACACCAGAACAATCTTTTTGCCTTTCACCCCGCCTTTGGCGTTGATCTCTTCCATGGCAATCTCATAAGACCTTTTTTCTATTTCGCCGAATTTTGCGTTCGTCCCCGTTAGAGGAAGAGGAATGGCGAACTTCACCTCTTGTGCGAAGAGACTGCCTGCAAAAAAAGCCGCAAGAAACGACACAGCAAAAATGACTGACATTTTTTTCATTTTCCACCTCCTAACCGTGTTAAGTGATTAACATATTACAGAATTTGAGTTATTATCATTTGCCCGAGAGAACGTTGTCAAGCCTTTTTGAGTTGAAGATAGAAGGGGGAGATCCAGCCCCCTCACTCCCCTCTCTCCGCCGGGGAGAGGGATGGGGCGAGGGGCAAGGCCCTGGAATCATTGACGAGGTGCAATAGAGAGCATCTTTGCTCTTATAAAACGGGACCTCAATACTTATTCAAGGAATTTCTGAGACGTAATACTAAGAGATCGTGAGGAATCGCATCCGAGAGAAACTGAATGGATCTCTTATTCTTTCTTCTTCTCGTCAAGGGCCTGGAGAATCTTTTCAGGTGTGACCGGAAGGGTTTTGAACCTGACGCCGATGGCATCATAAATGGCATTTATGATGGCCGGCGCCGGGGCTAACTGGGTTCCCTCCCCCGATTCTTTGGCGCCGAAGGGGCCCTCTGGATCGTTCGTCTCGACCTCCACAGAGGTAATGGAAGGAGCCTCCATGGCCGTTGGGATGCCATAGTCGAGGAACGACGGATTCAGGACCCGTCCTTTCTCTGTGATCACTTCTTCATAAAGCGCCTGTCCCATTCCTCCGACGACAGACCCCTCCAGCTGACCTTCCACCAGCATGGGATTGATGGCCTTGCCGCAATCGTGGCTTGCCACCATCTTTAAGACTTTCACCTTTCCTGTTTTTGTATCGACCTCCACTTCAGCGGCCTGAGTCATAAAAGAATAGGCGGGAGAAAAATTTCCATCCTCTTTGAGAAGCGTAGTGGGCTCTTTGGCCGGAGGCTGGTAAGAACCGCGGCCTATGATAGGCATGGGGCGGTCCGAATATTGATAGAATTTAATCGCCTCTTTAAAAGACATTCCCCTTTCAGGACTTCCTTTGACATAAATTCGGCGATTCCTGGCTTCCAGTTCCTTAACGTTGACTTCCATCTTCTCCGCCACGGCTTCGAAGAGCTTTTCTCTGGCTTCTTGAGAAGCTATTTTGGCTGCATTGCCTGCCCTCAATGTGACGCCGCTGCCGAATGTTCCGGGGTCGAGGGGGGTGATCTCTGTATCGGCAGCGGTAATCCGAATATCCTCGAGAGGAACGCCCAGCTCCTCTGCAACGATCTGAGAGATGACGGTCTCAGCGCCCTGGCCGATGTCCGCGGCGCCAGTCAGAAGCGTAATGCTGCCGTCCCGCTCGATCTTCACCATGGCACCCGAGGAGATGTGGCTCATATTGCTGACCCCGCTCGGGAAGCTGGCGCCCGCGAGGCCCACACCCCTGCCGAAGGGGAGCTTGCCTCTCTTCTCCTCCCAGCCGATCCCTTTTGCCGCCGTCTTCAGCGTATCACTAAACCCGCAGGTCTGGACTCGCAGTTTTGCAGGATGAGGTGCCCCAGCCTGAAAGGCATTTTTTAATCGGAGGTCCAACGGGTCGATGCCCATCTTTTCAGCAACGTGATCGAGTTGAGCCTCGACCGCAAATCGGACTTGAGGAATTCCGTGCCCCCTCATGGCACCTCCGACAGGCTTATTGGTGTAAACGTGGTAGCCTTCAAAGAGAAGGTTTTCCAGACGGTATGGGAGCATGATAAAATAACAAGCCAGGGTAATCATCAGGGGGGCTGTGCTGTTATAGGCACCTCCGTCCGCAATGACCTTGAACTGCTGGGCCAGGATGGTTCCGTCCTTTCGCATCCCTGTCTTGAGTTGAATGTGCATCGGGTGTCGCTGTCTGGTTGAGGTAAAAACTTCTTCGCGTTCATAGACGAATTTGACAGGTTTCTTTGTTTTCATGGCGAAGAAAGCGGCACAGAAGTCCTTGGCATAGAGGTCGATTTTCTGGCCAAATCCTCCTCCGACTTTTGGCTTGATCACGCGAACCTTGCTTTCCGGAATGTCGAGTGTGGTTGCCAGATTCCTTCTGAGAAAGAAAGGAATTTGAGTGGAAGCGTAGAGCGTCACTTTTCCTGAAGGATCGACTACGGCCAGGGCGGCCTGAGGTTCGAGCGGACAGTGGTTGACGGCCTGAGTCTCAAAGGTATCTTCAAAAAGAAAGTCCGATTCACCGAAGGCCTTCTCCACGTTTCCAAATTCCTTCCGGATGGAAGCGCTTACGTTGTTGTGGACTTCCTCGTGGATAACGGGAGCCCCGGGCTGCATCGCCTCGACGGGGTCGAAGACCGCCGGGAGTTCTTCGTAATCCACCTGGATCTTCGAAAGGGCCTCCTCTGCCGCATCCAGGGAGGTTGCGACAACCGCCGCGACTTCGTCCCCGACGTAGCGAACCTTGCCGATGGCGAGCGCGTATTCATCCTTCGCCATGGGAACAATGCCATATTTTTTCTTTGGAATATCCTCTCCTCCAATTGCTCCCTTGACTCCGGTCACTTTCTCTGCTCCGGTGAGATCAAGGTGGAGGATTTTCGCATGGGCAAGAGGGCTTCGCAATATCTTTCCGTAAAGCATGCCCGGAAAGGCAAGATCGTCTGTGAACCGTGCCCGGCCCGTTGCCTTCTCCCATGCGTCGAGCATGGGTTCTCGCTTTCCAACCACATCCAATTTATTCATGAGGAACTCCTCGAAATTTCGTGACCGTGTCCGTGTCCTGTGTCCGTACTTCCATTATTTATGAGTTAGCGATAGAATCGCCTCCACAATCTTTGTATAGCCGGTGCAACGGCAGATGTTTCCGGAGATTGCCTGCTTCACTTCTTCCTCTGAGGGATTGGGGTTTTCGTCGAGGAAGGCCTTGGCCATCAGGATCATCCCGGGTGTGCAGAATCCGCACTGGATGGCCCCCTTTTGGACGAAGGCTTTCTGAAGAGGGTGAGGTTCTCCGTCTTGAGCGAGGCCTTCGATGGTGACAATCTTCTTTCCCTGGACATCAGCGGCTAAGGTCAAGCAAGAAAGATAAGGTTTCCCCTCGATCAGGACGGTGCAAGCTCCGCAGGTGCCCAAATCGCAACCGCGCTTTGTTCCTGTCAGACCCAGGTCCTCTCTCAAAACCTCAAGAAGGGTTCTGTGGACTTCTGTGAGGAACTCGAACTCTTCACCATTGACGTTGAGTGTGATGATACGTTTCACAACAACCTCTTTTCCCCTCACCTCCACCCTCTCCTCCAAGGGAGAGGGTGGGCATTGGGTTTTATTTGGGATTTGGAATTTGGAAATTCTCCAATGCTTGCCTCAACAGAATTCCCGCCATCCTTCTCTTGTAAGAGGGGGAATAAATGGAGGTCCGCATCGGGGAAATTTCTTTGGCGGCCTGATTGGAGACCCTCTCGATGGTTCGATTGTCAAGAGACGAACTCTCCAGCATCTCTTCTGCTCCTATCGTCTCTACCGGTCCGGAGCCGACTGCGCTAAAAATAATCCTCGCCTTTCCAATTTTTTCAGTTCCGTCTTTTTCAATATGAAGAGCTAAGGAGACGATAGGAAATTCGATGGACTCCCTTCGTCTCCATTTGAGATAGAGGGTTTTTCCGGAAGGAGGGGGGATGAGCACCTCTTTCAAGATTTCACCCTTTCTTAGGGAGAGAGGTCTTTTCCCATCCCGAGAGTATAGCTTGCTAAGAGAGAGTACCCGTTCTCCGTTTGGTCCCACAACCCTGACTTGGGCCTCCAAAGCGATGAGTACGGGAGCCATATCCCCACAATAGGTGGAATGACATTCTCCGGGTTTCCGGACCACGTGGCAGAGTTTCCCTCCTGCCTTGTAACACGGGGGTTTCGCGCCTCTCCAAAAAGCGGATTGATTATAGAACCGGCACCGATTCCCCTGACAGAGATTTCCACCCAGGGTCCCCATGGCCTGAAGGGCGTAAGCTCCGACTTTCGTAGCCACATGGGAAAGAATAGGGAATCTCTCCTGAATCACCCGTGACGAAGAGAGATCGTGGAGGGTGGCCAAAGCTCCGATCCTCAGTTCATCCTTCACATTCTTGACATAGGCTAGTTTTGGAATCGTCTTAAGGTTGATGACCTGTTTGGGCTCAATGACTCTATGTTTCATGTTGACCAAAAGGTCTGTTCCTCCAGCGAGGAGAACGGATCTTTTAGCGTCCGAGGCGAGGGCTCTGACTGCTTCTTGAAGAGTTTTCGGTTCGAGGTATTCAAATTTCGGCAGGCGCACCGTTCGTTCCTTTCAAACTCATACAAACGCATTGAACGAGATGCTGAAACCAGTTCAGCATAACCTCCATCTTCTACCAGGGGAGAGGGAGAAATTTTTGTTTCCGATTCTTATTTATGGACAAAGTTTGCGTTTACCTTCGCGCCATGTTTCATAAAATTATCGATCCCGATATTCCTGTCCTCGGTCGCGAAACATTCGCCAAAGATCTTGGCTTCGAGTTTCAATCCGTCTGCAAGGGGCATTTTTGCGCCTTCCAAAATGGCCTTTTGGAGGAGTGAATCAATCTTCCGGCTCAAATGTCCGATATCGACCTCTGGAAGCTTCGAGGGGACAGGGATGGGGCCTTTGGGGATTGAAGGAACCTTCACTTTCCCCGAGAGAATATTCTTTACCCAATTGATACCGGCCTCGACGACATCGCCCTCCACCTCCTCCTGGATCAAGCCGATCTCTTTGGCCTGAGCTGAGGAAATGGGGTTCGAGCTCCGAAGGATGGGCCAGGCCCTTTCCAATCCTATCCATCTTGGAAGTCTCTGGGTTCCGCCCGCTCCAGGGATGAAACCAAGCTTTGGTTCGGGCTGACCCGCCAAGACCTTCTGACCCTTCTTGGCAATCCGTGCAGTGCAGGCCATGGCGATTTCATTTCCGCCGCCAAAGGCAAGCCCATTCATGGCGCAGACCACAGGCTTACCCAGATTCTCGATCAGATCCAGGACAGAATAGTTCTTGAGACATCCCTCTTCTCCTTCCTTGGCCGTTTTTTGAGAGGCCAGCATTCCAATGTCCGCACCGGAGACAAAAGCCCTTGTTCCGAAGCCTGTCAGAACCGCGCCCTTGATCTTTGGATCCTTCTGGATGTCGAGGAAGATCTCTTTTAACTGCTCGAAAACGTCCTCATTGAGCGCATTGAGGACCTTTGGCCTCCGAATCTTAACAACAGCGATATCGCCTTTATCCTCTCTAATCACCACCGGGATCTTCCAGGGTCTGCCCGATGCCGCCTGCTTCTTGAGGATCCCGGCCACCTTAAACCCGGGATTCTCTTTGGCATAGGCTTCTACCAATTCCAAAGACTTCTTGATCTCGACTTTGTTCATCATTTGAAAAGGGGGAGACATCACCAGTCCCACATCCACTCCCAAATCCATATCGCTGATATTGCTAATCTCGCTCTCCACGATTTCGCAGGCCATCCCGAAATAAGCCCCGATCACTCTGTCGGAAACCGCCTCATGGACCTCTTGGGTATACTCAACGGTCTCGCCTCTTCCGGCTGTTCCCCAGGGTTTGCCCGATTTGACTTGGTCGTCCAATATCTTCGGGGAACGGAACCAAGGCATGATCGCTGAAGTCATCCCCGTGAGACCATGCTGGGTGAGGGGATTTCCACCCGCAAGATTGTGAGCTGTGAATGGCCCCACACCCATTCCGAGCGCTTTCTGAACGATGGCATCTGCCTGCTTGACGCTGGCAAGCCCCTTCTCGACCGCCAAAGCGGCGGCAAGGAAGATTCCCTCAAAAATAGGATTCAAAGCAAAGCCGTAACGACCCTTCACCCGGATCGGGGCCTTGCCGATGAATTCGTAGAATTTCGCCAAATATTCGACCAACGAAGGGTCGGTCTGCTTCGCCGGAATGATCTCAAACGCCATATTTCTCTCTGCTGGGAAGAAGTAATGGAGGGCCAGGCACCGCGTTTTGTCCTTTACCTTTTCGAAGATCTCGTCAGGGACCATGTGAGAAGAGTTGGAGGCCAGGATGGCTGTCTTCGGACATACCTGCTCACATTGCGCAAAGATTTTATTCTTGACATCGATCCTCTCGAAAGCAGCCTCAATCACGAGATCAGCATCGCTCAGTTTTCCGTAATCTGTGGTGAAAAGAATATTCCGGAAGAGCGCCTCTCCTTCCTCCTTTTTGTAGACTTTTTTCTCGACAGCCTTATTCACTTTCGATTCCGTTTTCTTTGAGCCCGAATCAAGGGCTGCCCGGGCAATATCGACGACGGCCACAGGGACGCCGTAGGCATAGAGATTCTGACTGAAATGAAGAGCGATATCCGGGCCAATGTTGCCCGACCCGATGACACCAATTTTTCGAATCGTCCGACCAAACATTGTGAAAGCCATGAGCATTCTCCTTTCCTGTCTGCCGATTTGTCAAAATCTACCTCCCGTCTCTCCATCGGGAGGATGGGAGCATAAAGGGTGGGGAGCTTTTATTGCCGAATCAGGGATGTTTCGGTTCTGATCTTGGGAATCATGGGCGAGAGGCTCTGTTCGGTATCATTTCATTGCAGACTTCACCACGTCATTGGAGCTGAACCCATTGCCCTGAACCGCTTTTCCAACGGCTGCATCCACGCCGAACAGGGCGGTGACTCTCACTGCTCCTTTCAGTTTGCCGGTGGTCCATCCGAGGGAAAGGTTCGTATTGGGATGGAAGATTTCTTTTCCAGGCTCGAAGACTTCGAACGTATCTCCAACTCGAACACCGGATAATTTGCCTGCATTGAGGTAAACGGTCTCGCCGTCGGCCTTTGCAACGGTGGTGGTCCAATCCAGGAAATCGAGTTGTCGAAGAAAACTTTCCAAGATGTCGTTTAGGCCGATCTCGATCGCTTTGAGCACTGCCTTTCCCCGACTGTCTGCTCCCGTCTCTCTGGTGCCGAAGATGGGGCTTCTGCCGACGAAGGTTTTCAGGAGGTTTCCGGTAGAGGCGTCGATGAGACGGATTTCCACTTTTGCCGTGGCAAAAGCGACCTCCTCATCCGAGGCTTCAGAGGCTTTGGACGAAAGGCTGACATCTGTCACAGTCCCCAGGGCAAATGCCTGGATTCCAAGAGATTGGTGAGCCTGCTTGATCGCCTGTGGATCTGAGAGGTGTTCGAATTTAAAACCCTCCCGATTTAACGTCTCCGACACTACGGTTTTGTCCAATGTCACCACCCGCTGGGTCGCCTCCAATTTATCCGAAAGCTTTTTCGCCACGGTCTCCCCGATCTTCTCCTCTTTGTAGGAAGTATTGTTCACGAAGTCCAAGATCGCCACCTTTTTCTTAAACCCCGTTTCGGAGAAGGCAAGGGAGGGGGTATAGAAAGGCCTGGAGGGAGCGGAAGAGGCGGAGGCGACCTTGGTTTCTGTTTCTTTAACAGCAGGGGGTGCTGGAGTGGAAGGCTTCTTAGCGGAAGGGGTCTCTGACTTCGAGGGATTCGCGCCTTTTATCGTTTCCATTCCTTCGACGGTTACTGTCCTTCCCTCGGGGAGCTTCTCTATCTTCTCTTCCTTCTTCGTCCCGAACAAAGGGAAACTGGAACACGAGATTAAAACAAAGAGAGACGCCGTTGAGAAAACGAGAATACCGACGATGAATTTCTTATCTTGGGTCATAAGGTCTCCTTGCTCTCATCCCTCCTCCTCTCTCCGATTGGAAGAGACCGGGAGAAAGGGCTGAGGGTTTAGTGTTATATTACCAATTTTGATGGAGATGTCAAGATAAGTAAATCAGGACTACCATCCGTAGTCAAAATTGTAGCCGCAGGCCTACCTCGCCTGCCTCGGCGAGGCAGGTTTTAACCTGCGCAAAAAAACGCGACGAAGGAAACCTCGATGCGCAAGCTGAGGCTTGCGGCTACAGGCTTGCGAAACGCAGCCTTTTAATGGCTGCGGCCACGCTTTTTGGGATTTAAAGATTTCTCCGGATTTGACTCAAGGCAAAAAAAAGGGCGGCCAAGATGACCGCCCTTTTGACTACGATTCGGTTAGAAGGTGTAGATGAGTCTTGTCCTGAAGGCCCACGGGTTCTCCGGCGTACGGTTGAGGCCGGGGAAAAGAGTGAAGTTTGGTGGCAGTCCTGCATTTAATCCGAACCCACCAACAGCGCCCTCGTTAATCGCTAAGGCTTTGCCAGCAAAGAGGTATCCGTAGCCCATCCAGAACCTGAGGTTCTTGTAGATCTGTATATCCTGCATAATGTCAAGTTCCACGCCAATGGTCTGGTCATCCTTGAACTGCCCGTTGTGTTTCACTGCAGTGCCAAAGGTGTCTCCGTGAGTGGTCGTATCACCGATGTAAAGTGCCTGGGCAGTCAGTTTATACCAGGGAGCGAGCTTGAGACTTGTATAGGCCTTGGCAAACCAGGTTCCGCCGAATCCGCCTCTTCCCATCTGGTAGTAATTGGAAGTGGCGCCGATACCATAGCCTCCGGTGGCTCCGGCTTCCATGTCATAGACCACTATTGACTCGCTATTAATAGCGGCCTGTTCTGAACCAGGCGGAACGACGAAGCTTTTATTGGTTTTAGAAAATGTCCCGATGCTTGTAAGGGCTCCTGGGATCCCTTGAGGATCAGTGTGACGGGCGTCAGCACCTGAGGCGTACATGCCGGTTACTCCAAACTTGAACTTCTCCCATGGAAATTCCACATTGAGCCGTGTTGCAAAGCCCTGGTAAGTAACATGCGGGTAAGCGCTCTGTTCGTCATTAACCTTGCCGAGATCATAGACAAAGTCGAAGTCCAAATCGACCGGACCTGCCTTGCCCTGCGCATAAACTCCCAGCCACCACATGTCCGATTTCATGGTGCCTTGGACTGTGTCAATTAACCCCATAGGGGTGGTCGTAAAACCACTGAAACCGAAGAAGGGGTAGGTGCCCATTCTATAATAGAGACCATAGCCACCAACCGTGAAAGTGCTAACCTTGGCGTTTGCCTGAAGGCCCCAGATATCCGAATCTTGGTGTGTAAAATCAGGTGACGCGACTGCCTTGGCGTAAATCGGGTTGATGAGCACAGGGCCAGCCTTGATGCCGGCTGTGACGCCCGTACCATCCGAGTAGAGCATCATCGCGGGCCGGACGCCTATGGGTTGCGCCCCGACTCTTACTGTAATGGGCCAGGGGATTCCGAAATAGGGGAGGCCGACATCAACATAAATGTTCTTGACCTCCACTGCAGTCCGGTCAGTGGTCCACCCGCCGAAGTTGTTGGCTTCTCTCCCGTTGCCACTGAAGAAACTCCATGGGCTATTTACCGTTCCGTATGCGCTGCCCCATCTGAACGTGTCTATTTCAAAGTAGATGGTTCCGCTCAAACTCGGGCCCATGACTGCATCGAATTTGAGGTGGGCACGGCCTTCCCAGTTCGATGCGGTCTTGTTCCAACCTGTGGGAGCAACACTCGTCCCAAGAATACTAGGTTGAACATAGGTGCCGAAGGGTCCAACGCCGAAGCCCGAAGGGCCAGCGTTAGGAAGGTTGTTAATGGAAAAACCTGGATTGACCATATTGTAATTGTTTGCACCAAATGAATATTCCGGAACATTGAACCCGATAAATGTTTGGGTGTCGATGAACCCGGATGCCCTGAACTCCAATTTTTGGGCGTTGGCGGTTGCGCCGAAGGCCAAAATCAGAAGCCCGGCTAAAGATAGAACAATTAATTTTTTCATCTCTTTTCCTCCTCTTTCATTTCGTGATGGGTGAATCATGTTTCGTGAATCGTAGAACCGCTAACAAAATTCACTACCACTTTTTACCGTGTGAATCTTCACCTCCTTTTTTTCCTGGTCTTAGTGATTCGTGCTGGTGGTGCATGATCCGTTCTTCTTTCACCCCCACTCTTCACTATCACAAATCACTATGGAATCTTACCACCTCCTTTCCCCTGAATTTGTGAAAGACCCATTCAAAAAAATTAGAAATTTTTAATTTCGGATTTTATACCACTCCTCAAAAAAGATGTCAAGCATTTTTTTTTAAGGACGTGTCCGTGCCCGTGTCACGTGTCCGTATTTAAAATTAACCTAAAAATTCCGGCAACTTGGATTACATATGAAGAACACGCTCGTATTCTGGTATGAGAACAGAATACGTTTATCCTTTTAATATCCTTCAAGGCTCTTCGGGTTTTCCTATCGGTGGCATCCCTCGCTGCACCCCACCTCTATTCATCCCTTAACTTAGCGGGAAATAGAGGGGGTGTTAACGATATTCTATGGCGGTTAACCTCCTGCTTGTTGAATTAGATTCGTTGGGGCATAGGATGAGGAAGGACGCGTCACACATACACGGTCACGCCTGCGTACGGACATGGTCTTTTATTAATGATTTCCCGGACACGCGACACGTGACACGGACACGGCCTTTAATAGAGCTTGAAGAAATAGATGTTGCTTCTCGATTTTTTGGAGAAAAATGTCGTGATGCCCTCTCCTTCGGTATCTGGTGGAGCGACGACAGCGACGACGAGCTCTTCATTCCCATCGTTTGCCACATCTTTAAGCTGGAAATCGGCAATATAGCCTTTGATCTCCCGGGTCTTCCAGTCGGTTGCGAGGCCATCTTCTCCCCAGACGAGGCCCCGGATTTCGGCCTTGTCGTAAATTTTTACTCTCTCGGAGAGATTCCCGGTTAAGAATTCGTTTTTGTTGATGATGATCTGTGGAACCCCCTCGCCGAAGAGGTCTTTAACAAGGATTCTTCCGCGAATATCTACCAGCGTGGAGGGGGAGTCCCCAGGCTGGCCTGCACCCCCCGGTCTGAACGCAATATCCGTCGTTTTTAAGGTCTCATAGAAATTGTTTGTCCCCCCGAATCGGTCCTTGCTCCTCCACGGGTTCTTTCCGTCTTCTGAGAAGATGTTCAAACAATTAAAGCTATCAAGGGCAATGATCTCAGGCTTTCCTTTTCCCCTGATGTCGGCCATGGCGAGGCCGAAGATCGTCGTCTCCGCTGGAAAGTTCATCTTGGGCCCCTTCTCAAAAGATTTTTTCTTCCAGACCATCCTGTAGATCGGGTTCACCGGCAAGCCATCGGCCCCTCTCTGCTGACCCAATAAAATAGGCCCTTCTTTCGGATGATCTAAGACGCGAAAAAACCAGCCCGCCTTTTCCATTACCTTCTTGAATTTCCCCTCTTCGTATTCAAAGATGAAAGAACGGACATCGTCTCCAACGACAGAACTTACAATAATCTCCGCACGTCCGTTCCGATTCAAATCCGCTACATCCAGGGTCAAAAAGTTGTTTTCGGACCCTGCCGCGATCTTTTGGAAGAGGCTTAGCTTCTCTCCATCGTACTTGAAAACGTAGAGGTTATTGCTGTCCATGACCACCAGCTCGTTCTTTCCATCTCCATCCACATCTCCGATATCGAGACCTTTGATTTCGAAGCCGAAGGTCTGACTCTTCTTATAATCGATGTCTGCCCGGCCTAACCTTTCGATCGCCCTCCCTTCTCTACGTTCACCCGGACGACCGGCCACGGCGCGACGGCCCAGGATCTTATTTCCGATGTCCTGAGCAAAATCGCCGATCTTTAGCATTACATCGTCAATGCCTTTATGCTGCGTGAAGGCGCTGAGAGGGGGTTTCTCTTCGGTAAGACTGATCAGGCGTGCATCGAGGCTGATATAATCGCCGACCTTCGTGATACTTCCGAGAACGATATAGTCGGCGCCGATTTTCATCCCGATCTTCGAGGCCGTTGTCTCGTCCAGACGCGTCGGCTTCTCTTCAAGGAGCGCCCGCTCGACGAGGGATCGTTCCATGACAATGATTCTGTCGTCCACGGTAATTCGGGAGGTGAGGATGTCATAGATCCCTGCCTGGAGATAATCCAGATTTTCCTGGCTGTGAATCATGAAAGGAAGGATGGCTACTTTATAGACCTTTTTGGGATTTCTCATTTGAGTGATCGAAGGAGAGGGAAGGGCAAGAAGAAGGGCGAGAAATAAGCACAGGACGATAACTTTGAATCTCATTGGAGTTCCTTTCCCGTGATTTGGATTTGATGTCCTCGGACAGACACGCTAAGGATATAATGATTCGCAGAAGTTTGTCAAATTAAGATATTCTAACCTAGAGGCCGATTTAGAGAAGAATCTGGGACGGCGAATAGCACAAATGACAGCGAATCACGATCACGAATAGAACGGATGATAACAAATCGCCCAAATACGATTATTGGATCACTCCGGGTGTATTCCCCCACAGCTTGCCGCGAGGCCGTCATACCGGCGAAAGCCGGTATCCAGGAAACGTTACTGGATTCCGTGTCAAGCACGGAATGACGTCTTAGGACCGAAAACTATACTCTGCCGCAGAGCCGATCAGCCTACCTTAAATACCATGGCTGCTCCGGTGTCGCCAGCGGCACAACCAGCCCACAGGCCATAACCTCCACCGAGCATGGCCATCTCTTCTATCAGTTCAGCGATCAACCTCCCTCCGGTGGGTCCCTGGGGATGGCCGTAGATCATCGAATTCCCGTAATTGTTCATCCAATTCACGTCCATCCCCATCATTCGACTCATGTAAATATCATTGACCACGAAGGGGCTGTGAGTCTTTACGGCTTTGAGATCCTTGACAGTGATTCCGGCATCTCGAAGGGCCATCTGCGCCGCAGGGACAGGGGCTTCTGCCATATAGCCCTTCTTGGCCCTGGCAAAGCCATAGGAGACAATTTGAATCTCGACCTTTGGATCCGCACTCAGCTCTCTTGCTTTTTCCCGGGTGCTAATGATACACCCGCAGTTGCCGTCCGCAGGATGAGTCTGTGATCCATAAGTGAGGACACCTCCGGGCTCGACAGGAGCCAGCTTGGCCAGACCCTCGGCTGTCGTTGGTGTCACTCCCTCGTCTTCTTCAACGAGCTTCGTCTCCTTTTTACCGATCTTGACCTCCGCGGGAAACATATACCTTTTTTGAAAGGCCCTGTCATTGGCCAAAGAGTCCAAGTATTGCTTGTATCTCCTTAAGGTGACCGCGTCGCATTCCTCCTTCGTGGTCCCTATTTTCTTGGCCACATTCTCGGCAGTCTGTATCATTTTAAAACCGGCCGCCGGGTCTCGATTGAAATTGTCCATCATCCAGTTCTCAGATTCCAGCTCTCCACCGGGGCCCGTCGGGTTGGCCCAAACGGTGTGGGGCCCGTTTGAGCAGCGATCTGCCATCAAGGCATATCCTGTCTGGTAGGCTCCGACTTCGATATTTTGGGCCACCAGATAGATACCGGTGGCGGAGGTCGTGCAGGCTTGATTGATCATGAGAGCGGGTATATCTTTTGCCCCCTCCGCGACCATGGCCGCTGCCCAGGTGTGACTGTAAAACATATAGCGTTGAGCTACGGTCATTCCAAAATAAAGATAGTCGATTACAGTCGGATCCAGCTTCCTCTTCTTAAACCATCGGTTGGCTGTCGCTGCTCCGAGAACGATGGCATTCTCATTGGCAAGACTTCCTTGCCAGCGACAGAATGGTGATGAGAAATAACCTTTGAATGGAATAAACGCCTTGCTCAATCGACTCATAACGTCTCCTCCTTTTTGGAAAACGACGTGACCCGTGGTCCGTGTCCGTTATTAGATTTTACAGCCACGCGACACGTGACACGGACACGTTTTCTAGTATTTATACCAGCCTTCTCCGGTTTTTCTACCCAGTTTTCCCGCCCGGACCATTGACTTCATCAGGCTGGGGAGAGACCATTTGCTCTCCTTATTTAATTCTTTATAAAGATATTCGATGACATGGTGAGAAATCTCGACGCCGGTTAGATCCATCAACTCGAACGGGCCCATAGGATAGTTCAACCCCAGCTTGACCGCCTTATCGATGTCCTCGACGGTGGCGACCCCTTCTTCTAACATCCTGACCGCTTCGATAAAGTGGGGCATCATCAGGCGATTGACGATAAATCCCGGAGTATCCTTCTTCACCTCGACCGGTTCTTTTCCCATCTTCTTCGCGACCTCCATGATCCGGAGGACCGTCTCATCGTTTGTCTCGTATCCCCGTATGACCTCCACCAGCCTCATGAGCGGGGCAGGGTTGAAGAAGTGCATCCCCGCCACCTTCTCACGCCGCCTGGTGGACATGGCAATTTCCGTAATCGACATGGACGAAGTGTTGCTGGTGAGGATCACGTCAGGTCGTGTCAGTTCATCTATTTGTTTGAAGATATTTTTCTTCAGCTCCAGGTCCTCGAAGACCGCTTCAATTACAAAGTCTGCGTCCTTCAATTCTTCCATTCGGGTCGTCCCTTTGATTCTGCCGAGGATCGCTTTCCTCTGTTCTTCGGTCATCTTCCCTTTTTCGATGCTTTTGGCGAAAAACTTTTGAATAGCTTTGAGGCCGTTTTCGACGAAACGGTCTTCGATATCTCTCATCACCACCTGGTATCCAGCCTGTGCGGCCACCTGAGCAATTCCGTTCCCCATGGAACCTGCACCCAACACTCCAATCATTTCGATGTCCATAACCCCTCCTGCCTTGGGAATTAGTTTCTTATAGATTTAACTAAGTTTTTCACGTAAATTAAGATAATCCCTTCCCGATGTCAATCCATTTTTCGAGAGCTCCGTCCGCAGAATGAAGGGATGTTCTATGGCACGGCCCTTTCGATAAACGCAAGGCCCTGCGTTTCCGCGAAACGCGGGATCGAAGGTTAAATGTCCGTTCCGTTAGACGATGAACGACGAACGATTCATTAAGGGAGGGATTGACACCCTCCCATCTATGTGATATCCAATGACTTCATAAGAACGTAACCGTGTCACGTGTCCGTAAAATCTTGGAGTGAAGAGTTGGCTAAAGAGGCAATGAATTCAAGTTGTCCTGTTTATAATCAATGCTAACCACGGACACGGAAAACGGACACGGACACGTAAGTCATGAGGCAATATGTACCGGGATAAAATCATTGCTGTCATCGTTCCAGCCTATAACGAAGAGACCCTGATTGGGAAGGTTCTTGAAACGGTTCCGACCTTTGTTGACCACATCGTCGTGGTAGACGATGCCAGCAGCGATGGAACGGGCGAGGTCGTGAAAGTCCATCAGAAGGAAGATCCCCGGATCGTCTATTTGCGTCATCCAAAAAACGAAGGGGTCGGCGGCGCCATCGTCACTGGCTACAAATGGGCGCGGGATAATGAAATATCCGTCAGTGTGGTCATGGCAGGAGACGCACAGATGGACCCGAAAGACCTTCCCAATTTATTGGACCCTGTGGCCGATGAGGAAGTGGATTATTCAAAAGGCAATCGCCTTTTCACGGGTAAGGCCTGGAGAATCATCCCCAAGACGCGTTATCTGGGAAATGCCGTTCTTTCTTTTTTGACGAAGATCGCCTCTGGATATTGGCACGTGGCAGATTCGCAATCAGGCTATGGAGCCGTCCGTCTGGAGGTTCTAAAGACCATCGATCTTGACGGCGTTTACAAACGTTACGGAATGCCTAACGACTTTTTGGTGAGGCTGAATGTCTACGGTTTCAGGGTCAGGGATGTCTCGGTCAGCCCCATTTATGGGATCGGGGAACGTTCGGGCATCAGAATTTCCGAAGTCATTTTCACCCTTTCCCTTCTTCTTCTGAAACTTTTTTTATGGCGGCTCAAGGAAAAATACATCATCCGGGACTTTCATCCCCTGGTGCTTTTTTATTCATTGGGTTTCATCCTCACCCCTATTGGTTTCGTTTTTGGCTGCTATCTTCTTATTTATCGACTGTTCGTCGGACCTGTGGCTGCAACAAGCGCTTTGTTCGCAGCCTTCTTTGCGATCTCGGGTCTTCAAACGCTCTTCTTCGCCATGTGGTTTGATATGGAGTATAACAAACAATTGAAATAGGACCTAAAATTACGTCAAATGATTGTAATAAAAAAGACGATGGCATTTCTTCTGTCTGACTATAAAAAACTATTAGAATTCCTTAAAAAAAAGGGATATTCTTTCGGCCCCGTGAAAACTTATTATGAAGGGGTAATCCCTCCCTTCATCTTTTTAAGGCACGATGTGGATAGATTCTCAAGCCGTGCGGTGAAGATGGCTCAGGCCGAACATGATTTGAATGTTTCATCCACTTACTACTTCAGGTGTGGTAGAAAAGGGGCGTTTCCCTCCGGGAGTATAAAGAAAATTGCTGCGTTGGGCCATGAAATCGGTTTTCATTATGAAACAATGGTTCGGGAGAAGGGCGATTTATCTGCGTCGCTTAAATTATTTGGACACGAACTGGAGGGGCTGCGCAAAATCGCCGATGTTAAAACGGTGAGCGCCCACGGCAGTCCTCTCTCAAGATATTATAATGCAGACATCCGGAAAAGATTGCCATTGAAAAGATTTAGCCTTGTCGGAGAACCCATGGTCGATATGGATTTTTCAAAGATTTTATACGTGACAGACACAGGAGGCACCTTTGGGAGTCAACACAACCTTCGAGACAGGTCTGTTGGTAGGAATTTCAAAATTCCTTCATCACCGTTCAGTCTTGGCGAAATGCTTGTTCCAGAAAAGGAGCCGATGATTTTGCTGAGTTGTCACCCTGAAAGGTGGCCGTGTGGGGGGGTTGGACTTTTGCAGGCGGCTGGAATGGACATGGGGGCCATCGTGTTAAAAAAGATCGTCAGGAGCTTGAGAAGATAAGGATTACAGAAGGTCATACTCACCTTTCTATCGGCGTTAATATATCATTCGAATTTAAAAATCGTTTAGGAAGGCCTTTGTTCGACTCCAGCAGCTTGTGGAAGGATTAGTGAAAAGAGGTCGGTATTAATATAGGGAAAAACTTCTGGGCCATAATTTCTCAAGGCAAGGAAATAAATTATGTCGAATTTGCAGGAGGTTACTTTGAGATGGGTGCAAAGACAGCTTGGTACGGCAAAGCTTGAAGAGAGATCTATAAGATGTCTTCTAAGCGGAATTTACGGCCGCATTTTGTCGTCGCTGGCCATGAGCTCGTTGCCGCTACCTCCGTCCTTACGAGTGGCTCTCCAAAGAATGCGTGGTGTAACTATTGGAAACCATGTTTTCATTGGACTGGGGTGTTGGCTGGATTCGGTTGCCCCTGGGCTTATTACTATAGAAGATCATGTATCTCTTGCCGGACATGTTACCATTTTGACCCATTCCGACCCCACCGAACCCATCAGGGAGATTTGGGGTGATGAAGAGACGAAGGTATTCGGGCCCGTCACCATCAAGCGCGGTGCGTGGTTAGCTATCAATGTGGTGGTACTGCCAAAGGTTACGATAGGAGAAAATTCGATTGTTGCTGCAGGAGCCGTAGTCACCGAAGATGTACCTCCTAATGTGATGGTAGGAGGAGTTCCTGCAAAAATCATCAAAGGAATAAAAAGATGATTCCCGACCGGAGGAATCTTATCACGTTTAGAGTATTTTTTCTGGCGAATTTTCATTCTCTTTCCTACCGTCCGATAGCGACAGAACGTCCTGGAGGATGTGAACTCTTGGCTCGGTCGACAGGGGTTAGCGATGGCGGAGTTAAAACCTGATTCAAACACACAATAGCCGATTTTGATGGAGGTCAACCCTCGTGTCTGGGGGTCTATTTTCCAAATCGTCGCCCCTGTTGTAACCCGAAAGAGAATAGGGATGTCCTTAAACAGGCAAGAAAATGTGTTAGGCTAGGCATATTTGGTAGCGATGCCCATCTCAAAGGGTAGGTCGGCATTGGAACTGTGAAATTGATCCCACAGTGGGCATCGAGTATCAAAGCAGGGATTCTCAAAGGTGCGACTGCAGTCGATGAAACCTGTTCACCAAAACGGGATACGCTGTTCAGCCAAATGGTGAAGATATTCTGAACTGGCCAAACTCTTCCTCGATGAAGACATTAGGAGAACCAAGTAATGCCCTTCAAAAAAGCAACCAAATTAGCTGAAGGAAAGGCCGATTTTTAATAATCCGTTACTGGGGATCTCCTGGTTTGAAATCATTTTCTATGGGTATTAGATTACGAAAATGAGAATATTGCTGATTACAAATAGTTTTCCGAGTGGAAGGCAACTGGGAGGTTTGTTCTTGCCTGATCTGATTGTCGAGTTGAACAAATTAGGATGTGAGGTAAGCATCCTCACTCAAAATTGTGACTCCAATCATACCGAGTCAGAAACCTTATGGGAAGGATGCAAAGTCACTTACTTCGGCTGGAGGGGAAATCATACACCCCTCATCAGTATTTTTGAGAAGGTTATGTCCAACCTTCCCTTGATAATCCAGTTTTTCTTAAATGGAATTCGAGTCGGTCACAAAATCGCGAGACAATGGAAGCCTGACTTTATTTTTGCAGAGTGGCTTATTCCGGCTGGTTTGATTTCATATGGCGTTTCAAGGCTTACCGGGGTGCCTTATGCAGCAAGAGCATTGGGTTCAGACGTTCTTGTGGCAGCCGAACACCCGGTGACCCGGAAATTTGTCCGGCTCGTGGCCCGTCATGCTTCAGTCCTTTTCGCCGATGGATTTGACCTCTGTAAGAAGACATCAAGGATTGCTGGAGAAAAGAAATGCCATTTTGCCCCCACCAGTCGGAAAATAGGAGATAAGAGGTCCAATTTTAAGCCGTTGAAAGACGATGGACTTTTTGTGACGCTGACGGTGGGTCGTCTTCATCGTATGAAAGGACAAGACATTTTAATCAATGCCGCTAAGGCTCTCAATGAAAGAGGAATCGAATTCCGTTCATACATTGTCGGCGAGGGAGAAGAATACAAGGCCCTCTCTAACCAAATTCACGGAGTGGGACTTGGGCATAGGGTCATTTTGACGGGAAAAATAGAAGATGGAGATTATCAGAGTTTGCTTGGGCATGCCGATTGTGTGATTATTCCATCTCGGAGTGAAACCATCCCCCTTGTCTTAAGAGAAGCCGTAGAGGCTCAGAAGCCTCTTATCGTCGCCGATGTCGGTGATATGAGGTACCTCGTTGAACAATACCGTCTTGGATACGTTGTTCCAAGTGAGGATCACGCAAAACTGGCAGAGGCGATGGAGAGAATGAGTAAGATAAAAAATCGTTCTGAATTTATACAGAATAGAGATAGCGTTATTTCCATTCTGAGTGTAGAAAAAGCCGCTCGGACAATTTACGAAAACCTTGCAAGATATTTAGACCATTAATGTGCTATAGCGCCACGATATTTAATTCGGTGAGGAATAGGGTACGAAGAAGCGGAGGGGAAAAAATTGAAGGCGATCATTTTGGCTGGAGGAAAGGGGACCAGACTTGCCCCCTATACAACGGTATTCCCTAAACCGTTAATGCCGGTGGACGGGATGCCCATTCTTGAAGTGATTGTCAGACAGTTAGCCCATTTCAGGATCAGCGAGATGGTGTTCACAGTGAGTCAACAATCCGAGTCGCTTCTCTCGGCCTATTTCGGAGACGGGAGCCGGTACGGAGTGGCCATTCGTTATTCGAGAGAAGAGAAGCCTCTTGGAACGGCCGGTCCTCTTACCATCATCCCGAACCTTCCGGAGACTTTTCTAGTAATGAACGGAGATATCCTCACCACTCTCAACTATCAAAAGTTGATCAGATATCATCGCCAACATCGAGGGATGGTCACGATTGCCATGAGCCAGAAGAAAGTCCAACTGGAATTGGGAGTCATGGAATGCGATCGTACTCATCGGTTGACCCGATATACTGAAAAACCAACGCTCTCTTACTCTGTCAGCATGGGGATCTATGTTTTTGAGAAAAGGGTATTAGAATGGATTCCCTCTAAAAAATATCTGGATTTTCCAGAATTGATCCAGAAGCTTCTACGGCAAAGGGTGAAAGTCGTCTGTCGTCCCAGTAATGACTTTTGGCTGGACATTGGCAGGCACGAAGACTATAAGGAGGCGCAGAGGAAATTCCAGGAGATGAGGAAAAAGTTATTATACGAAAAGGGATAATAAGAAAGCACCAAACCCCAAGCACCAAATAACAAACAAGCTCCAATGAACAAAATCCAAAATGCCAAACAGTATGATTTAGAAGACAGGACTTTTAAATTTGCCGAAGATGTTGCTTTTTACGTAAAGCAATTACCAAGAAATGTCTTCAACCTGGAATATTCGAGGCAAGCGGTAGGCGCTTCAGGTTCAGTTGGAGCCAATTACATTGAGGCTAACGAAGCTTTAAGTAAGAAAGATTTTATAATGAGAATTAAGATATGCCGCAAAGAGGCAAAAGAATCAGCCTATTGGTTAAGGTTGATTTATGAAACCAATGATGGAAAATTTGAGGAAGAAGGGCAAAGGGTCTTTAATGAGGCTTCTGAGTTAAAAAAGATATTTTCCTCTATTCTTGTAAAATCAGAGTAGTTTTGGTCGTTTGGTTATTGGTGATTGGAATTTATTTGTTATTTGGAATTTGGAGTTTGTGATTTCATGTCCGCTGCGTGTAGTAAGAAATAATAATCGATGAGGGGCTTTTATGGGAAAGATTTTAGTGACGGGAGCCGGAGGTTTTATCGGAAGCCATCTCACTGAAGAATTGGTCAGACAGGGAGAAGAGGTGAGGGCCTTTGTCCGATACAATTCGAGGGATGACAGGGGCCTTTTGGAAGAGCTGCCCAAGGACATTCAAGACCAAATTGAAGTGATCTCGGGGGATCTGAAGGATCCGGATGGCGTGAGAAAGGCGGTCAAGGGGTGTCATAAAATTTTTCATCTGGGTGCCCTCATCGCCATCCCCTATTCTTACGTTCACCCGTTCGACTTCATTCAAACAAATGTCGCGGGCACGGCTCATCTTCTGAACGCCTGTCTTGAGGAGGGCACACTGGAGAGGTTCATTCATACTTCTACCAGTGAAGTCTATGGGACGGGTCAATATGTTCCGATCGATGAAAAACATCCGCTTCAGGCCCAATCTCCTTACGCCGCCAGCAAGATTGGAGCGGATAAGTTGGCGGAGAGTTACAACCTTTCATTCGGGCTTCCCATTGTCACGATTCGGCCCTTTAATACGTTTGGCCCCCGGCAATCCCTCCGGGCGATCATTCCCACCATCATCTCACAAGCCATCCATGATAAAAAAATTCGGTTAGGGAATACCAAGCCCCGGCGGGATTTTCTTTTTGTGAAGGATACGGTCATGGGTTTTATCCAGGTCGGGAAATGTGAAGGAGCCGCAGGGAAAGTGGCCAACATTGGAACCGGAATAGACATCTCCATTGAAGAGTTGGTGAAGAAGATTCTCGATCTGATGGGAAAGAAAGTGGAGATTGAGGTTGAGGACCGGAGAATCCGGCCAGAAAAAAGCGAAGTGATGCAACTTCTTTCTGATACCCAGTTGGCTCAGAAGCTCTTTCAATGGGCGCCCCGATATACGCTCGACGAGGGACTGAGGGAGACCATTGATTGGTATCAAAAGAATCTGTCCCGCTTTAGGGTGGGGAGTTATCCGCTATAGAGATCGTGTCCGTGACCGTGTTGCGTGTCCGGAAGACCACTATCAACAACGTGTCCCTGCCTACCGGCAGGCAGGCGTGACCGTGATCCGTGTCTGCGAGAAATCAGACTTGTCAACCAAGAAAGGGGATTAATTATGAAAACCGTGGAGGAGTTGGACGTATTTAAGCTGTCGCATTCGTTGGCGCTTGAAATTTTTGAGACCACAAAGGCATTCCCCGAAGAAGAAAAATTCGGACTTATATCTCAGATGAGGAGAGCGGCTTATTCCGTACCCATGAATCTAATGGAAGGAGCACACAGGTTAGGTCGAAAAGAATATCGGCAATTCGTCAGCATTGCGAAAGGTTCGGCAGGCGAAATAAAGTATCAATTGTTACTGATTAAGGATTTAAAGTATATTTCCGAGAATAAGTATACAAATCTTTTGCCCGAATACGAGCGGGTGAGTCAGATGCTAACTAAGTTAGCAAAATCCTTGGCATAAATAAATTCGGACACGGATGGCGGACACGGACACGATGATTAAATGGAAATATCCCCTTTCGGATATTGACTTTGGGAAAGAAGAGGAGCAAGAAGTTCTAAGGGTCCTGCGTTCGAGATGGCTCTCCACAGGTCCCGTGACAGAAAGATTTGAGAAGGCTTTTTCCGGATATCTCGGCGGAGGTAATGCAATTGCTGTTTCGAGTGGCACGGCTGCCCTTCATTTAGCCCTAACATGCCTTGGTTTAGGGGAAGGAGATGAGGTCATCCTTCCTTCTCTGACTTTCATCGCCACAGCCAACGCGGCTCTTTATGTTGGAGCGAAGCCTGTCTTTGCAGATATTGTAGGCAAAGAAGATCTCAATATCTCTTCCGAGGAAATTGAAAAAAAGATTACTGAAAAGACAAAGGCCATTATGGTGATGCATTACGGAGGCTATCCCTGCGAGATGAAGGCTGTCCTGAGAATAGCCAGAAGGCATAGTCTTTACGTGATTGAAGACGCAGCCCATGCGCCTGGCGCAGAGGTTGGGGGCAGAAAGTGCGGATTGGTCGGAGATATAGGTTGCTTCAGTTTTTTTTCCAATAAGAATTTGGTCACCGGCGAAGGCGGGATGGTAGTAACCCGGAATAAAACATGGGCAGAGAGAGTTCGAAGGATGAGGTCTCACGGGATGGAAGCGCTTTCATGGGATAAGTACCGGGGGCATCTCTCATCTTACGATATAAAAGGAATCGGCTATAACTATCGAACAACAGAAATCCAATCCGCTCTGGGACTGGTCCAGTTGAAAAAATTGAATGGAAATAATAGAAAAAGAAAGAAGCTGGTTGAAATCTATCAAGAGGGGCTTGAAGAGGATAATAACATTTCCATCCCCTTCTCAAAATTTAAAGGGGATCCTTCTTATCATCTCTTTCCGATTCTGGTGGCGCCGCGAATCAATCGAAACAGGGTGATGCAGGGGCTGAAGGATTTTGGAATTCAGACAAGTGTTCATTATCCCCCAGTACACCTCTTTTCTTTCTATCGAAGACGATTTGGTTTCAGAGGAGGAATGTTTCCTAAGACCGAAGAGGTGAGCAGAAGAGAAGTGACCCTTCCGCTTCATCCGCGAATGAACCGAGAAGATGTGGAGTGGATTGTGAAGAAAGTGAAGATGGTGATTCGTGCCTGCACACCGTAGTCCCCGCCTTTGTTGAAACGCTCTCTGAAGGCAGGGCACGCAGGCGTGAGTCGTGATTCGTGAGTCGAATGAACTGATCATCAATGACCAACACGAATCACTAACACCAGCACTCCTATGGAACTAAAGGTTTTCGAATCACCCGGAAAAGAGTGGGATGAATTTGCATCCCGACATACCGACCTCATCTTTTACCAGTCGGCCTGGAGCCGGGTGCTCAAAGAAGGGTTGGGAGGACAACCCCTCTATTTTTATCTAAAGGACGGAGGAGAGATCGTTGCCGGTTTACCTGGGGTATTGCTCACCTTTAAGATTTTTAAAATTCTCTATGCCTCTATCCCGTATGGTCATTTGATCGGTGAGAAATCTTATTATTCTGCTATTCTGCAACTCTTAGAGAAGGAGGTCAAAAGGAAAGGGATCGATCAGGTCCGCTTGACTGAGTCGCCCTTTTCCGATTCCTGTCCCCCGGAGTCTTACAAGTCAATCTCTGCCAAATGCACTCTATTAGATTTGAGAGGGTATGATGAAGAGAAGATTTGGGAAGGTTACAGGAAAAATATTCGTCGAGATGTTAGAAAGGCCCAGAGGAGTGGCATCACGATTCGGGGTGGAGATTCTAAAGAAGATAGTCGTATATTTTATAAGCTCTATTTAACCTCCATGGAACGGAATAGGGCTATGGCGAAATATCCATTAAGGTGGTTTGAGGCGCTTGACGAATTCGCGACAAAAAAGGGATTTGGTGCTATCCTGGTGGCCGAGCTAAATGGAATGCCAATTGCAGGGGTGGTGCTCATTTACTCGTCTTCTTCGACACATTATTTTCATAACGGTTCTCAATATGAATTCCTAAAGTTTTGCCCAAATGAACTGTTGATCCATTCTGCTTTAGAAGAGGCAGTTGGGAAAGGTAATGCATTCTTCGATTTTATGGGATCGGACCCCGGAGACCTCTCATTGCTTCAATTCAAAGAGAAGTGGGGAGGGCAAACGATGGATCTTCATACCTATGTGAAAGATTATCATCCCGTTCGGTGCAAGATGTGGGAATTGGGCAAACGATGGGCAGGTTCAAGGTGGGGGAGCAGGTTGTTGAAATTCATTTGGCATTGAGAGATATTGTAGGGAAGCCTCTCTGGGGGTTCCCTTGCTTGGGCGGCCACAGAGAGCCGCTTCTACGCATACAATATTTTAATCCGGCAGGGAGTTCTTCCCCTTGGATTCTTTCGCTTATGAGATGTCAGGGCAGACTCGTTAGCGTAAAACGATTCGTTTGAACAGGGAAGTATACCAAGAAAGGGGGCAATCTTTTTCTATTACCATCTGCACCTGTGACAAAATTCCGTTGTCGAAATGGGTCATCGAGCTCATTTTTCAATCTGTAATGGAAGGTGATTTAAGTAAGAAATCCGATCTCATTGCAGTTTGTGTCATGGCTGACCATATTCATCTTTTGTTGGCGCCTGTTAAAGAAAATCTTATAGACCTTATTGGTCGGTGGAAGAGTTATACAACTCATTTGATACGGCTTCGAGGAGGGATTGGAAAACTGTGGCAAAGGAGTTTTTATGACCATGGGTTGCGGAAAGATGAAGACCTCACGAAAGTTGCTGGATATATTGTTTCAAACCCAGTGAGGGAAGGGTTGATGGAGAACTGGAGAGACTATTCCTACTCTTGGCATAAATGGATGTAGTACGGGCGTCGAGCAGAGGGCTCCCTTGCATCTATAAAATTTTTGTAGAGGTAGCCCTCGGCGGCCGTCCAGACAAGGAACCTCTGGCTACAGGTAGGCAGGCACAGAGAGGCTTCCTTACAGCACTGGGAATTAGGTAAAGAACTTGGAAATTCCAGGGTGGGAAATTTGATGATAAAATTAATTCGAAAGGGATAGATTTGGTCGAGACTATAAATTGGGGGGAAAGGGCCGAGAAGGGATTTTTAGCCTCAGGCATTGATCCTGCGGATACGAAGGGCCGCAAGAATTATTATATCGACCTTCTCCATAAGATCGCATTGGAGGAAGTTCTGGAGCTAAAAGGAGACGAGGTCGTTCTGGATTTCGGATGCGGAAGCGGCAGGATTGCGTACTGGATTGCGCCTAAAGTAAAGAAAGTGGTGGGTCTGGAGGTCACCCGCGAGATGATTGATCTGGCTGAGAAGCATCGGACAGCCGAGAATGTGGAATTCATGGTTTATGATGGCGTCCATTTTCCGGTGACCCCAACCCCGTTCGATATCATCCTTTCCGTGGGTGTCCTCCAGATCATCAGGGGGAAACTATTGAAGAGCACCCTTTCCAGGTTGGCCCAGTCTTTAACAAAAGATGGGATAGCGTACCTTATCGAGCAGGTATCAGACAATCCAAAGGTGAGAAGGCCAAAAGTTGAGGAATATCTCCAAGCCTTCAAAGAATCGAAGTTGCAGTGCCTTAAGTATTATCCGATTCGAAATGGCCGTTGGTGGCTTCTTTATCTTATCCGGTATGGGATGATTCCGAAGGGATGGTTTCATCGAATTGCTGTTCACGAAATAATGAAAAGAAGAAAAACGAAAGGACATATGTCTTACTATAAGGACTATCTGTTCGTGACCGGCAAGCGTCCTGCAAACTCTGCCTTGCAGGCGGGGCTAAGGGAGACCATTTAAATGACAATTCGTTCCTAATAAGCTTCCCTATGGGGGATTCAGGAAAAAGACCATGGCCGAGAAAAGGGGATATCAACTCCATTTATCCCGAGGGGATTCTGCTCTGAAGAATATCGAGGGTCGAACCCAGAAATTCGAAAAAATCATAAGTGTTCTCCAAGATTTTCATCCCAGGACGCAATCTTTGAAATGTCTCGATATAGGATGTTCCAGCGGAATTATCACCTCCCTACTGGGAAATCATTTCCAGATGTCAATTGGCCTGGATATTGATCAAGAGGCGATCGAGTATGCCAAAAAACATTCTGCATCGGCCTTCGTTCAATTTCTAATAGCTGACTCCATGGCGCTTCCCTTCCATGATAATTCGTTAGATGCTATTGTATGCAATCATGTCTACGAGCATGTGCCAGATGCACAACAGATGATCAATGAAATTTACAGAGTCTTGAAGGAAAACGGGTTTTGTTATTTTTCAGCAGGGAACAAATACATGATTATTGAAGGGCATTACGGTCTTCCTTTTCTGTCCTTTTTACCCAAGCCCATCGCGCATCGCTATTTAAAGATTGCTGGAAAGGGTAGTTTTTATTACGAAGAGCACCTGCCCTTACGAGGGCTGAGAAGGTTAGTTAAGAAATTTCGGGTCCGCGATTATACTCTTCCCGTTATTCAAAACCCGGAAAAGTTTTTTGCAATCGACCTTTTTCCTCCGAAGTCATTCTTATACAAAGGTATCCGTTTATTGGCGCCTCACCTCTATCCTTGGATTCCAACCTATATATGGGTGTTGACAAAAAAGTGACAGGGCGATTCAATTTTAGGCAGATCCTTAGATGGATGGTTATCGGCGCCATTTTCGTCTTTTTGGGAAAGATGGTGTGGGACCATTGGAATCAGGTGAAGGATGCCCCCTTTACCCTCCGGCCTATTCCTTTCGTTTCGTCCACACTCCTCTTCGTTCTGAGTTATTTCATTCAAATCTGGGCGTGGTACCTGATCACCCTGAAATTAAGAATGGCACTCTCCGCCAGGGAGACATTGGAAGGCTGGTTTTATTCACAACTGGGTAAATACCTGCCGGGGAAGGTGTGGCTTCTTCTCGGTCGTTTCCATTTTTACGAATCCAAAGGGAAATCGAGAAAGACGATTTCGGTCGCCCTTTTTATCGAGACCGTTACCATGATCGTGGCGGCCGGTCTGATGTTTTTAGTTGCCCTTGTCTTTTTCAAAGAGGTCAGGCCGTCCTATGCGGGAAGACAATCCGAGTGGCTGATTCTTGTTTTCGTGTTAGGCCTTCTTTCTCTCCACCCTCGCTTCCTTCAAAAAATATTAAACTGGACCCTTGTCCGATTTAAGAGAGACCCTGTCTCTCTGCCCATTTCCTACTCTGATGTTCTTTGGATATTGTTTGTTTCCATCGTTTCCTGGGTGGTCGGTGGAGTCGGTTTTTATCTCTTTGTTGACTCTGTTTATGCTGTGGCGCCGCAGTACATTTTATTCTTGACTGGAGCTTTGGCTATTTCAAGCACCATCGGGTTGATCGCGCTCTTCGCTCCCGCTGGATTGGGGGTGAGAGAGGGGGCGTTGGTCTACCTTCTCTCGTTGATCATGGCGGCTCCCGTTGCGGTGATTATTTCCATACTCAGTCGTATCTGGATGACCCTTATTGAAATTGGATTGGTCGGAATGGTATATTTGATCAGCCAATTTCAAGGAAGGTTGGAAAGAGAGGGACAACATGTCCAGACGGAAAAAGAAGGGAAAATTGGATAAGGGGGAAAAAATTCCCGTGCCATCCCAACCCAAAGGGCGATCTTTTCCGTTTCACCACCTCTTCGCCATTGCGCTGATTGCTGGGGTGGCTCTGGTAGCCTATTCCAACACCTTTCATGTCCCCTTCCAGTTTGACGACCGGCTCAATATCACACAAAATCCCAATGTCCAGATCAAGGTCTTTACCTGGGAACGGGTGGAGCAATTAGTCAAGAACACCTATAAAGATTCCATCCGCGTTTTTTCATATTTTACGCTTGCGCTGAATTACCGTTTTGGAGGGGTCAATGTGTTTGGTTACCATCTGGTGAATTTTCTCATTCACATCGGCTCAGGGGTCTTCTTATACTGGTTCCTTCTCCTGACATTCAACCTCCCTTCCTTGAAAGAAAAATATGGGCCCATTTCGTATAAAGTGGCTCTCTTTTCAAGTTTGATCTTCATCTCCCATCCCATCCAGACTCAGTCGGTCACCTACATCGTCCAAAGGATGGCCAGCATGGCCGGGATGTTCTATCTCCTCTCCATGGTCCTCTACATAAAGGGCAGACTCTCCACCGGCCGGCCCCGGATTTTTTACTTTGGAGGAATGGTACTGACTTATCTCTTGGGGGTTTTCTCAAAAGAGAATGTCGCCATTCTCCCTCTCTTCGTCGCCATCTATGAGTTCTATTTTTTCCAGAATTTTGACGTGAGCCTCAGGGGGAAAAATTTCCTGTTCGTTCTCCTCGGCGCTCTCCTCGTCCTCGGAGTCTTTGGGTTTATTATCTGGGGGGAGCGATATATACAGGTGATCAAAGAAGGTTATGAATATCGGGCCTCGTTACCTTCCCCTGTTACCATGGGGGAGAGAGTTCTCACTCAATCTCGCGTTGTCCTTTACTATTTGACTCTCCTTGTGTTTCCCTATCCGTCTCGTCTCAATCTGGATTACGATTTCCCCGTTTCCAAAACGGTTCTTGATCCTCCGACCACCCTGATCTCCATTTTGATCATCGCGGGGCTTATCGGGTACAGTATTTGGACCGCCAAAAAGAGACCCGTGCTCTCGTTCTGTATCCTGTGGTATTTTGGAAATTTGGTGATCGAGTCGTCGATCTTTCCTCTGGAGATGGTGTATGAGCATAGACTTTACCTCCCATCCGTTGGCCCGTTTGTTCTATTTAGTTTGCTCGTGGTAAGGGGGATAGAGCAATGGAAATACAAGCTACCCTTCTTAAAACCAGCCACGGGGGTTGATAAGTTGAGCTCCTAATTTGAATATGAAAAAGTTTGGCGGGGTGATGGCCGACTGGCCTGTCTTATTCCTAATCATAGTTTTGCTATCTATAGGTGCTTACCAGCGAAATTCTCTTTGGAAGAGTGAGGTGGCCCTATGGAAGGATTGTGTTCAAAAGTCTCCCAAGAAAGAGAGGGTTCACCACAATTTGGGTTTTGCCTATCACGAGCTGGAAAGGTGGGAGGATGCCCAAAAAGAATACGAGAGGGCATTGCGCTTAAACCCTCGTTACTTCCTGTCCATGTATAATTTAGGCTTGGTTTATTACCAGAAAGGGCTGCTGGACGAGTCCATCCGTTATTATAGAAGGGCCACCGAATCGGATTCGAATTTTCCGGATTCCTTTTACAATCTCGGGATTGCCTATTACCGAAAGAGGCTTTACAGGGAGGCGTCGGAGGCCTACCAAGAATGTTTGGAAGTCAAACCCGATTATGAAAGTGGAAATCTCAATCTTGGGCTTGCCTACAAAGGATTGGGAAAACGGGAGGAGGCGATTCAATCTTTTCTACAAGAATTGGAATTTCATCCCGATAATGCCAATGCCTGCGTCGAATTGGGGTTGATCTATAGAGAAGGGGGAGATTATCGTAAAGCCCTTTTCTATTACAAGAAGGCCCTTGCCTCGCCTGACCTGCGCGATGCGGAAGAGGTTCAGAAGGCAATCGCATCCATAGAAGCGGCCCGGAGGCAAAAGAAGGGAAAAGAGAGTTGACGAAAAAGATCAAACTCCATCCCGTAGAGACCGTACTCTTTGCGCTGGTTGTTCTTCTGCTTTCTGTCGGGACCTATTCGAGGAACAGAATTTGGGAGGACGAGATAAGCCTCTGGACGGATTGTGTCAACAAATCCCCGCATAAGGCGCGGCCGTATCTTAACCTCGGGGTCGCGTATCTTAATATGGGGGCCTACGATAAATCCTTTGAAGCAACCCAAAAGGCCATTCAACTCGATCCGAAAAATGGACAGGCATATTACGACCTTGGTCTCAACTACCAGAAAATTGGAAATCTTAAAGAAGCGATTGCGATGGAAAAGAAATCCCTCGAAGTCGATCCCGCTTTAGATATGGCCTATTATTCTCTTGGGGGAATCTATTTCGAAAACGGCCAGTATGAAGAAGCGGAGGAGGCTTTTCAAAGGTTTATCAAGATCTATCCTTATGCCCCGGAGGTCCACGGTCTTTTAGCCATCGACTATGCCGCCCAAAAGAAGTTCGATAAAGCCGTTGCAGAATTAGAATGGGAGATTCGAATTAACCCTTACCACACCCTTGCGCACCTCAATCTGGGGCAAATCTACTGGTATGAATTTCAGAACAGGCAGAAGGCCCTCTCTCATTTGAAAAGGGCTTTAATGTTAGATCCTCTTATTCCCAACCGGGCGGAGATTCTTCGGCTTGTCCGCCTATTGGAAGGGCTTCCGTGATGGCCTCGATAGGCTTCTCAGCCAATTGTCAGACCACGGCCATGGGCATTATGCCCCATCAGGATATTGAAAGGGCGCTGACAGTGGCCTTGTCTCTGGACATCCCATTTTGGCCCCAGCTCCCGAAAGTCAGTTACTTCGAAGATATGTATGTTCAGGCCTTGGAAAATTTCCCTGGGGCGAGAATCGATCCCGTTCAGCAAAAAATCCATTTCAGCCTTTCTCGTTTTTACGAAGAGCTTCCGTCTTATTTTGAGAAGGCAGAGGACCCCCAGACCTTCAGGTTGACGAAAGCGTTTTCGCTTGTTTACCATCGGTTTTTGGAAAGAGACCTTTCCGGGTATCCCGCGATCCGAGGTCAGATGATCAGCCCGATCAGCCTGGGGTTGAAGATCGTGGACGAGGAGCAGAAAGCGATCATCTATCATGATGAGGTCAGGGAAGTCCTGTTTGATTTCATCCAGAAGAAAGTAAATCAACAATACCGGGAATTGAGGGAGAAGAACCCCAATGCCTTTGTATGGGTGGATGACCCCGGGTTGGCCCTCATCTTCAATGCCTTGTCGGGCTACACCGAGTTCCAGGCGAGGGCCGATCTGGACCGGTTTTTGGGAGGGTTGGAAGGACCCAAAGGGGTTCATCTTTGTGCCAAACCGGATTGGGACTTTCTCCTCAACTCAAAAATCGATATCCTTTCCTTCGATTCCTTCAATTGCGGGGCCATGATCATCAACTACCCATCCTTAAGAGGTTTTGTGGACAGAGGAGGAATTATTTCTTGGGGCATCGTTCCTACTTATACAGAACTTTTGGAGCAGGAGACGATCGATTCCCTGATCGAGAGGCTCCAGACCTTTTGGGAGGACCTCTCCCGTAAAGGGGTGGATTCGAAAAGGCTGCTTCGTCAATCCCTCCTGGCGCCTGCAACCTGCAATCTGCTCAACCCGGATAAAGAGAAAACCGTGGAAAAGGCATTTGAGGTTCTGAAGGAGTTGTCGGCGAAGATACGAAGGAAGTATCATCTGATGTAAGGACGTGTCCGTGACCGTGATCCATGTCTGTTTTTTTCCCCGGACACGGAGGACGGACACGAGACACGGGTTTAATGGGGTAGGCCATGAATCGAATCGGCATTATTGCTAAGAAGAATAAACCAGAGGCTGCCGCCATCGTCAGGAATTTAGTGGAATGGCTCCGGCCGAAGAAGATCAAAGTCTACATTGAAGGAGAGATGGGGAAGCTCCTCAGCCCAGCCCTCGCAGGGGGGTACTGGGAGCCCATCGACAGAGGGGAGGTCCCAACCGGGGTGGAGATGATTGTCGTCCTCGGGGGAGATGGGACGCTTCTCAGCGTTGCCCGCCAGGTATGGAATAGGAACATCCCTATCCTTGGCGTCAACCTGGGTGGACTCGGTTTTCTGACGGAGATCACCTTAGATGAATTGTACCCTGTTTTGGAGAAAGTCCTTCGAGATGACTTTACCATCAATGAGAGAGAGGTGTTGAATGCCGGTGTGATTCGAAGCGGGAAGCGAATCGCGGAATTCATCGTCCTCAACGACGCGGTGATCAACAAAGGAGCGTTGGCGCGGATCATTGATCTCGAGACGACCATCGACGACGAATATTTGTCGACGTTTCGATCCGACGGGTTAATTATATCGACCCCTACGGGCTCAACCGCTTATAATCTCTCCGCCGGGGGACCGATTGTTTACCCGTCGCTCCATACGATCATCATCACCCCGATTTGCCCTCACACGTTAACCATCCGTCCTATCATCATCCCTGATGATGTGAAGATTCGGGCATTGCTCAAGTCGAGTAACGAGGAAGTGACCCTGACCCTGGATGGCCAGCAAGGGTTCAGCCTGGAATTCGAGGACGTGGTCGAGGTGAGAAAGGCGGAGGGACGCATCCTTCTGATCAAATCTCCCTACCGGCACTATTTCGAGTTGCTACGAGAAAAGCTCAAATGGGGAGAAAGATAAAAGCGTGTCCGTGACCGTGTCACGTGTCCGGGAAAGCATTCTAAACAGCGTGTCCGTGGTCCGTGTCCGGAAAAAATCAACTTTCTCCGTCGAGAAAGGAGATGGCCTATGAAAACGGTGGAAGACTTAGACGTATTCAAGCTGTCTCATTCATTGGCGCTTGAAATCTTCGAGTTGACAAAATCCTTCCCCGGCGGAGAGAAATTTGGACTCGTTTCGCAAATGAGAAGGGCGGCTTACTCCATACCAATGAACCTTATGGAGGGAGGCCACCGCCTAACTCGAAGAGAGTATAGGCAATTCGTTGGGATTGCTAAAGGGTCTGCGGGTGAAATGAAATATCAATTGCTGTTGGTGAAAGATCTGCAATATATTGTTGAGGATAAGTACTCAGAGCTTTTACCCCAATACGAACGTGTGAGTCAGATGTTGACCAAATCAGCTAAGTCTTTAGAATAAAATTTATAACGGACACGGATCACGGACACGTTGATGTTAATCGAGCTTCGAATTAAAAATTTTGCCATTATCGATGAGTTGAGCCTGTCCTTCTCAAAAGGGTTCAATATCCTGAGCGGAGAGACTGGAGCGGGAAAGTCCATTATCCTCAATGCCGTCCACCTCCTGTTAGGGGACAAGGCCACCGAGGAGTGGATTCGAAGTTCGGAAGAAGAGGCGAATGTCGAGGCGCTCTTCGACATCTCCGGAAACCTGGAGGTCAAACAAAAGATCAAAGAAAAGGCTCCGCAGGTGCAGGGCGCCGGAGAGGAGGATTCCCTTCTGATCCGGCGGGTGATCTCCCGATCCGGCCGGGGAAAAGTTTTCATCAACGGGAATATGGCCACTCTCGGAGCCCTTTCGGAGGTTGGAGAAGTGCTTCTCAGCATCTACGGACAGCATGAACATCAATCCCTGCAGCGGATGGAGACCCACATCGATATTTTGGATGAATTCGGCGGGCTGCTTGGGCTTCGAGAAGAATTCCAAAAGCAGTACGAAGCATTTGTCTCCTTATCAGAAGAGGTTGATAAGATTCGAAACGAGAAAGAGAAAAGAGCGAAGGAACGAGAGCTGATGGCCTTCCAGTCGAAAGAGATTGAGGCCTCCGGAATTCAGGTCGGGGAAGAAGAGTCTTTGAAGGAAGACCGAACCATCCTCACTCATGCGAAGAAACTGATGGATTTTGCCGTTGCCTCGGAAGAAACGCTCTACTCAGGGGAGGGCTCAACGATTGAGAAAATTCAAAAAATTCTCAGTCAAGGAGGGGACATGGCGGCCATTGATCCCTCTCTCTCGCATCTCTTGAAAGCCCTGGATTCCGCCCTCATCCAGCTGGAGGAGATCGCCCTCGCTTTCAGGGACTATTCAAGAAGGGTGGAAGTCAACCCGGCGAGGATCGATGAGGTTGAGAACAGGTTGGAGGAGATCGACCGGCTGAAGAGAAAGTATGGCTCCACCGTCGAAGCGATCCTCGTCTTTAAACAGAGAGCGGACGTGACATTGAAATCCTTCACTTCCGATGAAGAAAAGCTCTCCCAATTGGAAAACCGCCTGGAGCCCCTCCGGAAGATCGTGGACAATCTGGGAAAGAAACTATCCGGCGAAAGAAGAAGAGTTGCATCGGAATTGAAAAGGTCCGTAGAAAAGGAACTGAATACCCTGGGCATGAAAAAAACCGTTTTTGAGATCCGTATCGATCCTTTGCCTCTTTCTTTGAAAGGAGCGGATCGCGTGGAGTTTCTCATCTCTCCCAACGTGGGAGAGGAGGTAAAGCCTCTGGCCAAGATCGCCTCCGGAGGAGAGCTCTCACGAATTATGTTAGCCATGAAAAGGATCCTGGCCAAAATAGGTGGAAGGCAGGTGCTCGTCTTTGATGAAGTCGATGCTGGCATTGGAGGGGCGATGGCAGAGGTGGTTGGAAGGAAACTGAGAGAACTCTCACAGCATCATCAGGTCATTTGTGTCACTCACCTTCCGCAAATCGCCTGCTTTGCGGACCAGCACCACAGCGTGAGGAAGGAAGTGAAATCGGGACGGACAATTACTTTAGTGGATCGACTGGATAAGGAGTTGATCGTGGACGAAATTGCCAGGATGCTCGGAGGGCTGAAGGTGACAGAAAAAACAAGAGCCCATGCCAAGGAGATGATCGAAAATGCCAAGAAACTATAGAACGTGTCCGTGTCCGATAGGAGAGACAGCATGATCCGAAAGGCTAAACTCAATGACGTTAAAGAGATACAGCGGTTGATTAAGCTCTACGCTCCTCGAGGAGGGGTTCTCCCGCGGTCCTTGAGCGAAGTCTATGACCATCTCCGGGACTTTCTTCTCTTCGTACGGAATCGCAAGGTGATAGGAATCTGCGCCCTCCACATTTGCTGGGACGATCTGGCAGAGATCCGGTCCCTGGCTGTGAAGGAGGAGGATCAGAACAAAGGCATCGGTGCGAGACTGGTGCAGGCCTGTTTGAAGGAGTCGGCACTTTTGGGAGTGAAAAGAGTTTTTGCCCTCACCGACGAACCCGAATTCTTCGAGAGGTTGGGCTTTGCGAGGGTGGACAAATCAACCCTCCCGCATAAAATCTGGGCCGACTGTCTGAAATGTGCGAAATTCCCGGATTGCGACGAAGCGGCTGTTGTTAAAGAATTTTAGAAAAACGAGATGAGTCATAGGAATCTTTTAGTCGTCACAGCCCACCACGTTGCAAGATTTGGTAATCGCTATTTGGAACTGTCAAAATCTGAACAACCTCTCAGGAATGGCGGCGGACGACTAGGGCACTGACGAGCGCTGCCGTGTAAAGCAAAATGGCTATCCAGTAGAGGAACTGGAAACCAAAATACATCGAATTGTACTCCAATACGCCTCCGCACATTGCTCCAAATAGGTTCATTGCCAATGCAGCGCTGATGTTACCTGTCTTTGCCAAGATGGAAGAGAAGGCGATGCCGGAAAAGAACATTGGGGAAGTGAGTAATATCAAAGTAGCGGGGCGTGCGGTGGGCGTGGCTGGCAAGCCGCCGGCCCTTGCTATAGCGAGTCCTACCACCAAGCTTGCAAGAAGGAGGATGAAAGGAACAGCGGGACTGCGCAGTCCGATCTTAATCACTACCAAGTTTGCGATGAAAGCCATCACGAGGATTGCTGCGATGACGATCCCGATCACCTGCCAAGTATTGCCAAAAATGAGACCTAATTCAGTGATGCCCTTGGTCTCGACAAGCATGAACCCCGCCCCCATAAAGAAGTAGACTGCATGGCTGAATTGGGGTCTTTCTCCCAGGAAGCTGTGAAACAGGAGGACGGATACCCCAAGGATGAGCACAACTACCCAGACGTAGGATAGAGGATAAACACGCCGCGGCATGTAGAAGAAAGGCCAGTCATCCGTCGAGACGGATGCTTTGAGATCCGGGTTCGCGTAAGTACCGGTAAGGTCCCTAAACTCAGTCCCCTGAAGGAGTGCAGAATCCAGTCGCAGCCCTCCGCGTTTTGACTGTGCAAAAATGACAGAGCGGTCGTACTTGGCCGAGACGCAGATCGGCACGTCGCCATCGAAGGCTTCTTGCATCATGAGGTAGATCTTCCGGCCGATTTCCGGGGAGAGGACAGAGAAACAAAGGCTCAAAACGCCGTTCTCCTCCAGTCGATTTCGCGCATCCCGAAGGCCCTCAACGGTGTACACGAACGAATCGAGCCTTACGTTCGACCCATGGCTGAGCAGCGTGTGCGAATCGAGTAGTCCATAAACGATGAGATCGTATCGGTTCATTGTGGACCGAAGGAACGTACGGGCATCATCGATGATGGAGGTTACGCGGTTGTCTTGATAGGGTTTTTCGGGATGATAGATCTCCCCGATTCTCAGGATGGCAGGGTCGATCTCGATAGCATCCACATGCTGGACGCCCATGCGCAGCGCTGCGGCAACGTCGTTACCCGTACCTGCCCCCACGACTGCGACGCGTAAGGGCCTAGGGTGCAACCGATAGGGCAGTTCGTAATAGTCAGCGATGGATTTCCGGTCCTTGTAGGCTGCCACAGCGTCTTGAGAAAGATCGTGCACCCTTTGGTAATAATGCCCTCCAGCGCGTATCATCGTAAGGCCGTGGTCCCCGAGCCCTCGCTCGATGAGTTGATAGGGAGAGTATATACGCTCGTAAATGGAGTAGACCGGCCAGTCAAGAATCACCACTGCCGCAAGGATCGCTAAGAACCCGATGGCAATCGAGCGCAAGCTATGTGCCTGAAGCAAGATAAAGATTGTAAAGCAGGGGACAAACCACAGTACGGGCGGTGTCCAGAGAAAGCTCAGCACCATTATGATGATTACGCCTGCAACGCTGCCAAGCAGGTTCAACGCATAAGCTCTAAGTTGCGTTGTGCGCTCCATCAAACGGCCACACACTTGGCCAAGTGGAATGAATACAAGGGCAGTAAGCAGCATCACCACGCAGAGGAAGAAATAGACGGCCACCATTTGCGCCGGGTTGGAGGTTGTCGCGAAACCCATGTTGAGCTGCTCCATGATGGGCGAAGCCATCAGGCCGAGCAGCCGTCGGAACGGTAGTCCTCCTCTTAGAGCCACAAGCACCAATATTTGCAGAGTGAATAGGGGAAAGACCATGACTGTTGGCACCTGTTTGCGCTTCGCCAGCGCGTAGCCCAAACCAAGTCCGGCAAAACACGCAAGAAGGCTGAAGGTCTTGTAGAAAGCAAATATCTCCCAGACTGTACCATGCCAGCGAATGATTCCTAGCTCCAATGCAAGGCTGCCGGCCGCGCTGGCGGCAATGGCAAGCGGCACCCAGGGATCCGGTAGCAGGTCCAGGAACTGGCTTTGCCCGTCTGCTAGGTTCTCAATGGTGGAAGTCATCCTGCGGAGCAGCCAACTGACGGCCAGTCCGATGGCCAGGGCGCTGATCCCGATGGCAGCGGTCTCAATCCAGAACCCAGTTGTTACAATAACGATTTTATTAGCCAACACGCTGCACACGTTCGTGACGATTGGGAGAAGCAGGCAAAGTAAAAGTGTGAATCGTACGAGACGCAAATAGGCAGCTACCATTGACCGTTCTCCCCCTTTGAAAGACTGCTTAGATCTCGTCTCCGTGTTCCAACTGCGAGTCGGCTGGGCTGCTGAAATAAGATCATGAAAAGCATTCTCACTTTCATCCTTACATCCCGTATATTCCTTAAGTCAGCAGCATTTTTTATGTTGCTGCAATGGGTAATAAGCGATCAGTATGACTTCGCGTGATACGCAGGTAAAAAGGTTTATAATGACTCGAAATCCTGGAATATCATTAATGACTTTCGATTCGTTTTGGCCATAATCGGTGTGCTTCAATAGTCTGTTAATCCTCCGTCGCAAATGGTATCACAACCCGGAAGAGTTCCTATCGATCATTGACTTCAAAGATGTTAATTATGGGCTTGGTCTCGTTTATGAAGCCGTGCATTTGCTTTTGCAAATGACGCTGCTATTTTTCCTCGCCCAAAAGGATCCTCAGCACGGTGTTTGCTTGATGGTGGGCAACGATTCCCACCCTCGGCGCCATCAACCCCACTCCCGGTTGGGCGGCGGTCTTATGATCCCCCACGATGAAAATCTTTGAGGAGAACCGGACGGTTTTGATCTCATTGCTCTCCCCATAGCCGGCCACGCCTGAGGCGGCCACCATATATTTGTCCGGCATCTTCTCGGATACCGTGTTGATCAGCATGGCCTTTTCATCGGCTCGATCAAAGGCCTCCACCACCACCTCCGCTTCTTTGAAGATTCTTTCCACGTTGTTGCGGTCCAGCTTCTCGTTGTAGGTCTGGACCCGAACATAGGGGTTGATCTTTGAGAGATTTTCTTGAAGGGCTTCCACCTTGGGTGTTCCGATTTGATGGATGAAGTATTGTTGGCGATTTAAATTGGACGGTTCCACCACATCGAAGTCGACCAAGATGAGCTTCCCTATTCCAATGCGAGCCAATGCGATAGCGATGGCCGATCCAAGGCCACCCAATCCCGCGATGCCAACGACAGATTTTTTGATTTTCCGGTGAACGCCGGGCGTGTGCCTGGCCATCATGAGACATTCAAACTCTTCCGAAGAAGGCAGTTCTCCTTTCTTGATGAAGACGATCTCATCTCCTTCTTTGAGGGGACCATCGGAGGTGGCTGGAAAGCCGTTGTAGATGACCAGATCCGCATCGGGCTTGGATTGCTTTTTGAGTTGGGAAAGAGTCGTGTTTGGGGGAAGAGAGGTTTCTTTTTCGTTTACCTTGATTCTGATATGCTTCGGGAACTTTTCTGCCACGAGGATCAGATTATAGGAGAGGGATGGGAATGTCAAGGGCAGGGTACTTGCTTCCCCCCGTTTCTTCCTTGCCCACGACCGAGGCAGATCACCCTTGAGGCTTCATAAGGCCCACGTTGAGGGCAAACAGGATGAAGCCGCGCAAGATCTTGAAGCTGCGATCTCCCTTTGAAACTTAGGCAGCCAGACCTTAAAGAGGTTGGGCCGATGAAGCCTCTTCAGGGATCCACCTCGGTCGGGCAAAGAAGAAAACACATCCTTCGTCAGTTCCGGACGTAGGGGGTGAAGAGCAGTCTGGGCACTATTCGGGTCGGTCTTCCATTGACTTTTAATGACGTTGATGTTAAAAATTTTTTTGTTCTTTTTTTCTTCCTATTCACGGATTTAGAAGGTTGTTGATGAAAAAATTTATTCCTTCAGGGAGACCGACGGTTGGGGAAGTCGATCTCGGTGCACTGGAATTCAATTATCGGCAAATCAGGAAAAGAGTTCCTGAGGGTGTGAAAGTCCTGGCGGTCGTCAAGGCGGATGCCTACGGTCATGGAGCCATTCCGATTTCTCTGAGATTGGAGAAATTGGGAGTGGAATATCTGGGCGTCGCCATTTCTGAAGAAGGGGTGGAATTGAGAAAGGGGGGGGTGAAAGCCCCCATTCTTGTTTTGGGAGGAATTTTTGGAGCGGAGGTGGATCAGATTTTTCGTTTCCGTCTCACCCCTGTCATCTTCAGAAAAGATTGTTTGAAAATTCTCTCCAGAGAAGCAGAGAAACGAAGGAGGAAGGTGAAGGTTCACCTCAAGGTCGATACAGGAATGGGGAGGGTAGGCGTCCCCCTCAGCCTCTGGCCCGATTTTTTGCGAGAGGTGAGACGATTCCCGAAGATTGAGACAGAAGGCATCCTCTCCCATTTCTCCATGACGGACGAAGAAAAGGGCTTTACTCAACGCCAATGGAGAGCCTTTCAAAGCGCTGTGGCGATCGCTCAGGAGTTGGGGATTTCCTCCCCGTATCTTCACATGGCCAGCAGTGCGACGCTCACCGCCTTCCCGGGATACGCCGCGGGGTTGGTCCGGCCCGGGATCATGCTTTATGGTTCGTATCCTTCTCCCACCTTTCGATCCCTCATCTCACTCAGACCCGTGATGACCTTGAAGACGCGCATCCATTTTCTGAAATCGGTTCCGTCCGGAGCGAGAATTAGCTATGGAGGGACGTTTACGACAAAGCGGGAGAGCCGCATCGCGACCCTTCCGATCGGATACGCGGACGGGTATAGCCGTCATCTCTCGAATCACGGAGAGGTGTTGATCCACGGAAAGAGAGCGCCCGTTGTCGGGAGGGTCTGTATGGATTTCATCATGGTGGACGTGACTGATATCCCTCGTGCTTCAGTGGGAGACGAGGTGATATTGATAGGACAGCAGGGAGGAGAGCAAATCACTCCCGAGGAGATCGCAGAGAAAATCAACTCCATCTCCTATGAAGTGCTGTGTTCGATAGGGAAGCGGGTGCCGCGGATCTACAAGAATTGAGTCGAACACGAGCCCCTCACCCTCATCCCTCTCCCCAGCGGGGAGAGGGGAAGGTGAGGGGCCGTAGAGAGCGTCTCCGGCAAACGAGAACGCTACCAGATTTCCTGAGAGAGCGAAAAGGAGTTTGCACATGGGTGGCAAGAGGATTGAGATTTTGGGAACCGGCTCCTTTCTTCCGGAGAGGATCCTTACCAATTTTGATCTGGAAAAGGTTTTAAACACCAATGACGAGTGGATCTACAAAAGGACCGGAATTAGGGAACGAAGGATTGCGGCGCCGAACGCCAACGCCTCAGACCTGGCTAAAGAGGCGTCGCTGCGGGCGATGGAGATGGGAGGGGTTTCGGTCGAGGATTTGGACCTCATCATCATGACCACGATGACGCCGGATACGGCTTGCCCTTCCGGAGCGAACTGGTTGGAGGCGAAATTGGGGGCTGAAAGAGCAGTCTCCTTCGATGTGACCGCGGCCTGCAGTGGGTTTGTCTTCGGTCTTTCTGTCGCCGAGCAGTATCTGAAAGCCGGCACATTTAAAACGGTCCTGGTTGCGTCTGTAGAAATCATGAGCAGAAGTCTCGATTGGACAGACCGGGAGAGTTGTATTCTCTGGGGGGACGGGGCGGGTGCGGTGGTGCTCCGGGCCCTTGACGATTCTGACAGGAATCAACCCCTCGAGAAATCAGGGAATGAGATCAGCGAAATCCTTTCCGTCCATATCCACACCGATGGAGCGAACGGTGAAAACCTGCTTCTTCCCGGGGGTGGGTCGAAAACGACTCCCATCTCCTATGAAAGTGTGGACAGGAAGCTCCACACGCTCAAGATGATTAAGGCGAATGAGTCGGTCCGGGTGGCAGTGAAGCGATTTGCAGAGGCCGCAGAAGAGGCGGCTGCCTTTAACGGTGTTCGCATCTCAGATGTCAAGTGGATCATTCCCCATCAGGCCAACCTCCGCATGCTTCAGCAGGTGGCTAAGCGACTGAATGTCCCCATTGAAAAAGTCTATCTCACCATTGAGAAGTATGCCAATATCTCTTCCGCCACGATTCCTATTGCCCTCGATGAGGCGGTCCGGGATGGATCCATTCAAAAGGGGGATCTGGTCGTCCTCACCGCCTTTGGGGGAGGCCTTACCTGGGCGAGCAGCCTCATCCGGTGGTAATCCGAACATTCAATTAAGAGTTTTGAGTTAAGAGTTGAGGATTTGGAAATTCAAAGGCCGTGAAGCATAAACAGTATGCTGAACTCATGAACAAGTTAACATCCGTGTCGTGTCATTGCGAATCCCCCCCTGCGGGATGAAACAATCTCATGGGATTGGCATGCCTGCGTGTCGAAACCTAATAATACTAAGAGTGGCTGTGTTCAAGCACTCCGGCGTGCAGGCACGAAACACGAAAGATAGGCACGTTTTATGAACGAAATCATTGACCAGGCTCTGCGCATCCTAAAGAAGAAACCCATCGACGGCTACGAAGTTTACCTCCTTCAATCTTCCCATTTTGATGTGGAATCAAAGGAAGAGAAGATTGAAAGCCTTCAGGCGTCTCAATACCTGGGTATGGCCTTCCGTATTTTACGCCATCGGCGAATGGGTTTTTCATACACCACTTTTTCGGGTCCCTCTCGTTCTGCCGGACAAAACTTCTCGCGCGAGCTGGATCGGATGATCGAGGACGCGGTCACGAGTTCGGAGGCGGCCTCCGCAGATCCCTGTTTCGATTTTGCACCTTCTCTCAAAGCCGCCCCGGCCCCGTTACCCATTTTTGATGAAACATTGGGGAGGATTTCGGAGAAGGCAAAGATTGAAAAGGCAAAATCTTTGGAAGCGGCGGCCAAATCCGTGGATTCAGAGAAAATTAAGAAGGTGCGGAAGGCCTCTTACGGGGAGGTTCTTTCCAGGACGACGCTTGTCAATTCTAATGGATTTGAGTTTTCCTACGACCACTCTCTCGCCTCGGTGAGTGTGACCGCCGTGGCCGAGGAGGGCGGAGATTCTGAGATGGGCTGGGATTTTGATTTCAGCCATTTCTTCAACCAACTCGACGTGGAGAGCGTCGGGCGGTCGGCCGGGACGAAGGCATTGGAGAGGCTGGGCGGGAAGAGGATTCCTTCCGGAGTCTATCCGGTCCTCATTCGCAACAACGTGGCTTCGGAATTTCTATCCCTTGTCGCCCATTCCTTTTTAACGGATCAGGTTCAGAAGGGGAAGTCTCCGCTAAAGGGAAAGCGGGGGGAGAGATTCTTTTCCCCCATCCTCACGATTGTGGATGATGGACTTTATACAAAAGGGATCTCCACGGCGCCCGTCGACGGAGAAGGAGTGCCGAGTCAACGGACCCCTTTAGTCGGTCAGGGAGTAGTGACGGGATATCTGTACGACAGGTATTGGGCCAATCGGGAAAATCGGTCCTCCGCAGGGTCGGGAGCCGGATCGACCGGAAACAGCCGACGCCACGGCATCAAATCCCCTCCCGGGGTAGGGATCTCAAACTTTTTCATTGAGCCAGGGGATCTCGATCCGCCCAAACTTATGGAAAGTCTCTCACGGGGCATGGTGGTAGAGGAGGTGATGGGTCTCCATACGGTGGATCCTATTTCCGGGGACTTCTCCTTAGGCTGCACAGGCGAGTGGGTCGAGAGAGGCGAGAGGGTCCATCCGGTCAAATCCATCGCCATCGCGGGGAACCTCTTTGAGCTTTTCCAAAAAGTGATCGGGGTGGGGACGGACCTCAGGTTTTTTGGAGGGGTTGGTTCTCCCACCCTTTTGGTGAAAGAGCTACTAATTAGCGGAAATTAAATAGAAATTTCATTTTTTATCCTTCCTTCCGAGGGGAAGAGACTTGAGAAGGAAGGGAGTGACAAAAAAAATCTTGACATGACAATAATTAGTCTGATATTAAGATAGGGTTCTTGAAGGCAATAGATGAATGAAATAAGGAGCTTATTTTGGATAAAGACTACTTCAACGTTCTTATCTTTGGCCAAAAAACTTCCAGGACTCGCCACCTCAGAATACATAAGAAGACCTTTAAGGTCGGACTTTATATTTTAACGTTCGGTCTCCTCTGCACCATTTTCTTTCTCTG